>JAESGE010000048.1_pt1 | contig 190368 bp, 189 predicted proteins | sample 9269601 | NCBI WGS metagenome assembly JAESGE01 (sample SAMN14515569, study PRJNA621662) | algae metagenome | isolation source: Tolypothrix brevis GSE-NOS-MK-07-07A and co-occurring heterotrophs from wet... | place: USA: Grand Staircase Escalante National Monument, Utah | collected 2006-04-16
TGGCGCAAGTCGAGATGGAGGTGATCACCAGCCCCATCGTCACGGTCGGCCAGCCGGTCGCGCGCGGTGGCGACATATTGGAGGTGCGCGGGCGCAACCTGTTCGATCGGCCGCATACGATCGTCATTGAGGCGGAGATCCAGCAGCAGAACAATATCGAGCGCACGTTCATGCAGCTGGGCAACCCGAACGGCGAAGTCATGACGGTGGCGCGCACCACCGACCATGCGCTGACCGGCACGCAGTGGGATAGCCACAAGCGCCCGTGCGTCCCCCGGCTCTACGGGCCCGGCAAGGTCCGCCTGGCCCACCGGATCGGCACGCGCGGCCAGACGATCGCGGCGGCCGGGCTATGCGCCCATGCGCCGTTCCTGGAGCCGCCCGCCCGGCTGGACCGGCTGGCGGTCGGCGCGCGGCTGGACGGCACCTTGCCGATGTCGGGCTGGGTGCGCTCGATCGAGGTCATCGAAGAGGTCGGCGACGATGACCTTGAGGCGCTGACCGCCGACCGGAACGACGCCTTCCTGGCCGAGACGCGGCGCTATGTCAGCCCGACCGGCGACGACAGCAAGGACGGGCGGACCCCGGCGACCGCGTGGAAGACGCTCGCCAAGGCGGCTGACGGCACGCAGTTCTGGCCGGGGACGCACTTCTTTCTCGAACGTGGCGGCTCCTGGAACGAGACGCTCCTGCCCGGCAACCGCTGCACGTACCGGGCCTATGGCTCCGGGGCCGCGCCCAGGGTCGGCATGGGCCAGCTCTTCGCGCTGGATGAGAACAGCGCCAGCGACTTCCGTGTCATGGGGCTGCACCTCACCGGCGCTCGGCAGCGCGGCGTCAACAGCTATGGCGGCTACGGCATCATGCTGGTGGACTGCGAGGTGTCGGGCAACGGCTCGCGTACCGATGACAATTCGATCGGGATCGCGATACGCGGCAACACCCGCAAGGCCGAGGCGGCGCTGGGCGCGGTCCCGCCATCCGTCACCGTGCAGGCCTATGCGACTACCGAAGCGGGGCTGACCGGCATCTTCCGGGTGGAATGCACGACAGGCGGCACCGGATCGGCGACCCGGTGGCGGGTGCGGCGACCCGATGGTTCCCTGGTCACGGGCACGGCCAGCGGCGGGGTCGCCTTCTCGGGCGGTGGCGTGTCCTTCACCCTGACCGGCACGGCGTCGGTGGGCGACGTGGTGGAAATCCGCAACAAGCCGTTCAGCGAGATCGCGCTGCCTACGACCGCCGTGGCCGAAGACGTGTGGATCGAGCGCTGCTACGTCCACGACAATATCGGCAAGGCGGCAGGCGATGCCGTCTATATCGAGGGTATCGGCGGCCTGGTCGCGGTCATCGGCTGTGACATTCCGCCGCCCGAGGGCGTGCAGGCCGATTGTATCCAGATCGGTCGGAACAGCGCGCTTTATGTCTCCAACCCTGCCCATGCGATCGTGCGGGGCAACCGCGTCGCGGCCTTTACGGGCGGCGGCAAGGGCGCGATCGTGGTACGGTCGGAAACCTGCCTGATCGAAGGCAATCGGGTCCGGGGGCATAATTTCTGCATCGCCGTCATGGCGAGCGGGATCATCCGCTGGAATCATTGCGAGAACGCCGACCTTTACAATTATTCCTGGGGGATCGGTCCGGGCGAGGACAATGATGTCGTCGGCCAGGAGATTTACGAGAACACCATCGTCGGCTGTCGGCGTGGCCTGTCCTTCTCGGGCAATGGCGGTTCGACCATGACGCTCGGCGGCCGCATCCCGCGCCTGCAATACCGGTCCGGCATCGCCGCCTGGTCCAATGACATCCGCAATGCCGATGCGGGCGTTTTCATCGATCGGCCGACCGGCGGGCGCATCCAGTTCAACACCGCGCAGAACGTCAAAACGCTGCTCGATCGCCGGACCCAGGCGCTGCCGCCGGGGCAAACCGAATTGCGCACGACGCTGGCCTTCGTGGCGCCCGCCGCATGAGCGTCGATCCCCTCTTCGCGCAATGGCTGCAAGCCCAGGCCGATTACGTCGTGGTGTCGGACGCCGCCGGTCTGGCGAGATGGGCCGCGACGGCCGTCACCGCCTCGCGCACGACTTCGATCGCCACGAAGGAAGCCGCACAGGCGGAAGCGGCGCGCCAACTCGCGTTCTTCTCACGTGGGCCGTTCGCCATCGACGTACACGAGTTTGCCTCGACCGATTGGCTGGAGACGATCGGGCTGGTCGTGACGATCAGCAATGACGACCTCGGCTATGCTGACGGCATCGATGTGTTCGTCCTGGGGGTCGAAAGCGATGCCCAGACCGGGATCAGCGCGGTCACCGTTCTGCGCCCTCTGAAGGGTGTCTCATGAGCCGCTTAATCATCGTCCAACCGCTTCTGGTCAGCACCGCCGCCTCGACGCGTGGGACGGGTGCGGACAATCTTCGCTCCGCCAACCCCAAAGAGGTCTGGATGGACGATGCGACTGGCGGCGATGTGTCGATCACCATCGACCTGGGCGCGGGCGCTGCGATCGACACGATCTGCTTCGGCTATATCCGGGGGAGCGTGGCGGGCACCACCTGGTCGATCACCGGCGGTCTGGTTTCGGCGGACCAGGTGGCGATCCAGGCTGCCACGTCTCTTCGCGTTCCGGACGCGGCCGACAGCTTCGAGCCGGTCAGCCACGGGCTTTGGTCGGGTGCAGTGCTGACGATCCGCTATCTGAAGATCACGTTGAGCCATCCCGGCCCCAATCGGCTTAGCGCAGGCGTCCTGGTGGTCGGCAAAGCCTTCCGCCCTATCCTCGGTCAAGATTGGGGCGGTGGTCGCCAGCCGATCGACACGGGAACCGCGACTCCGCTGCCAGACGGTGGGTTCGCCACGGTCGAAGGCGTGATCAAGAGCGGTTTCAGTTGCACGTTGAGCGACCTTTCAGAGGCCGAGACCCTGCAACTGGAGCGGATCGCCAAGGCGTTGGGCACAGTCCGCCCCGGTCTCTTGATCGAGGACGACACCCGGTCGGCCGGACTGATCACCCGCATGCATTACGGCCTGTTCGGCAAATGGAAGCCGTTCGAGCGCCGCAACCGTGCCCAGACGCGCTGGGACATCTCAATCGAGCAATGGGTGTGACTATGATGATGTCGAAAAGACTGTTGTGCGCGGTCGTCGCTTTGGCGGCTGTTGCCGCGCCAGCGATCGCGCAGGTCAAGCGCGCGGGCGAGGTGGTCAACTCGCCGGCCGTGGTGGCCCTGACGTTGCCGAACGGTACCTACATCACGCCAGGCGCATTGGTCCAAATCGACCAAAGGGGCGATATCGTCGTGCAGCGTGAGGCGTTCCAGCTGGTCAACGCGAACACGTCCAGCGCGCCCGTCACCATCTACGGGGGCGACTATATCCTGTCACAGCTCTGCGGCTCTTACGGCACGCTACGGCTGGAAGTGCGCGGCGCAGACGGGCTGACCTGGTTGCCGCTGGTGACCAAGACCGCGTCTGACGCCGGTTCGGGCACGGGTGTCGCGCTGGGCTCGTACGCCGTCGTTCGCGTGACGGTCAGCGGTACGGCAGGCTGCTATGCCAGCTTGTCGCGGGTGCCCGCATAATGGTGCGCTTCCTCGATCGCATCGGCTTGGGCGGCGGACAGGTGCCGGGGTTCGTGCCGCCGTCATGGGTGCCGACGCCGGTGACCGATGCCGCCCGCTATATGTTCTGGGCGACCCGCGCGCGGTTCCCATCCGGCACGCTGGTGACGGCAGCGACAGGCACGAACTATGTCATGACCCGGATCGTGCTGGCCTCGACCGTCCACGCCGTCACCAATCCGCGCTTCCACTTTTCCGGCTTCGCCTCGACCGAGGGCGGCAGCAGCCCCCAGGAAACCGTGCTGCCCGGCAACGCTACGGTGATCGACGGGGTGTGGATCAGCGTGAACGGCGCGGCCCCGGTGCCGCTGACCTTCGGCGGGCAGTCGGGCGTCTCGATCGCCAGCGGCAACATCGGGGCCTGGACCGACGAGCCGACGATCACGATCCCGCCCGAGGCCAGTGTGGCGATCTATACGCTCTACCATACCGCCTCCGGCGAGAAGCAGATCCCGGTCTATCGCATCCAGACCGCACGCGGCGAACGGGTCTGGGGCGCGGCGGATGCCGCGACGCTGACGCCGATGCTGAATGCGCCCGCGACGGCATCGACCGCATCGCTCGATACCGGCTTCGGCCAGTCCATGCCCGCCTATTACGGCCCGGACATGACGGTCGCACGCGGCTGGGACGGTCGCCCGGTGGCGCTGGGGATCGTGGACAGCATCGGCGAGGCGCGGCAGGAATATGCCGCGGAGGCCGATGCGCGGGGCAATCTGGGCTGGCTTCGCCGCTGGCTCGACAAGGACGATCAGACGTACCGGCGGGTGCCCTTCATGATGATGGGTATGCCGGGGGCCGGGTCGGCGCGCGAACTGGGCACCAACGCCACGCTTCGCTGGCAGGTGCTCGACCAGGCGGCGGCCTTCAACACCGGTTCGGCGCTGCCCTTCACCATCGCGCTAAACCAGCTCGGCCAGAACGACGCCAACTCGACCTATTCGACCATGCAGGGCAACTGGACCGGCTTCGTCGATCGGTTCAAGCAGCGCTACGCGAGCATCAAGATGGTGGCGACCGGCGTTCTGCCTCGCACCACCTCGACCAACGGGTGGACCAGCCGCGACGGGCAGACGGCATCCCAGTATAACGAGTGGGCATCGACCACGAACGGCTGGGGCAACGGCTTCAAATGGCAGCTGGAGGCGTTCAAGGAAGCGGGCGGCGGTGGTCGCCTCGCTGGCTACATCGATACCAGGCCCTATTGGTATGATGCGGCCGCTCCGGGGACGTGGCCCGTCGTGGCGGATACCTACACGCTGACCGCCCAGGCGGGGACGGACGGCACCGCCACCTATACGACGATCCAGACGGCGACCGCTCCGCGTGTCGGGGACGTGCTTGTAGGGGGCGGTTCATCGCTGACGGTGCAGGCGGTCACGGGTGACGGCCCCTACGCGGTGACGACATCCGCCCGCGCCACGGTCATCCCGATCGGAACCGCCATGCGCCCCCAGGCCAGTGCCGAGGGGGTCCATCCCTTGCCGTCAGCGGTGCAGGCGATCGTCGCCGCCATTCCCCAGACACAGAAGGCGCTGCTGGCGGCATGACGCGGGATGCGACGGCAGGGATTAGCAGAATTGAAATGCTCTAGGATGTCTTGTCAAAGACTCCAGAAGCTCTTGTCCCGCTTCACTCCTACGCCCCTCCCCGCCAGGGGGAGGGGTCGGGGTGCGGACGCGGGCGACAGTCTCCATGAGACTCCCCCACCCCCTTCCCCTCCCCCGAAGAGGAGGGGGTTTGTGGCGTCAGGCCTTCGCGCGGTCCTTGTCATAGGCGCCGAGTCCCGGCTTGTAGCTCTTCTCGTCGATGAACTGGCGGATGCCCTCCTTGCGACCGTCATTGTCGTAGGAATTGGCGGCTTCCTGCGCACGGACCAGATAGTCCTCGGCATCGTCGTAGCTCATCACGCCGACGCGCTTCATCGCGTCCTTCGTCGCCTTCAGCGCCACCGGATTCTTGGCGAGCAGGACCTTGGCCACCTCGGTCACCCGATCCTTCAACCGATCGAGCGGCAGCGCTTCGTTGACCAGACCCCATTCGGCGGCGGTGCGACCGTCGATATTCTCGCCCATCATCGCGTGGTACATCGCCTTGCGGAACGGCATCAGTTCCTGCGCCACCTTGGTCGCGCCACCGCCGGGCAGGATGCCCCAATTGATCTCGCTGAGGCCGAACTTCGCCTCTTCCGCCGCAAAGGCTAGGTCGCAGGCGAACAGCGGGCCATAGCCGCCGCCGAAGCACCAGCCGTTGACCATCGCGATCGTGGGCTTCTGATACCAGCGCAGCCGCCGCCACCAGCCATAGCTCTCGCGCTGCGCCTTGCGCGTGCCGGCAAGGCCCTGCGCCTCGGTCTCGCGGAAATACTCCTTCAGGTCCATGCCTGCGGTCCAGGCGACGCCCTCGCCCGACAGCACCAGCACGCCGACGTCGTCGCGGAATTCGAGCGCGTCGAGCACCTCCATCATGTCGCGATTGAGCGTGGGACTCATGGCATTGCGCTTGTCCGGGCGATTGAACCGCACCCAGGCGATGCGATCCTCGACGTCATAGGCGACGACGCCATTGCTGCTCGTTTCGGTCATTGCTGCTGAACCTTTCTGTGCGTCGCCAATGTCATTCGACGGCGAAGATTTCGATGAGGACATGGTCGGGCATGCGGATGCCGCGGCCGGCGAAGGTCTTTTCCCGCAACCATTGGTATTTGCCCGGCGGCGGATCGAAGACCGGAGCGGTACGGAAGTAATAAGCCTCGGGATCGACGCGCTCGCCCCGCGCGATGCGATCGGTCACCGCCTGGCTGGCGACCCGGACGCCGGGATTGTGGATACCGACGACGGTGCCGTCCGCAGCCTTCAGGAAATAGCGTGCCTCCACCCGCGTGAACCCGCCGGGATAGATGGTCTGCCAGTCGCCGCCGCCGGGCAGCACGGTGCCGCTGATCCGCGCACCGGTGACGGTGCCGCCCGTGATAGGGATGAACCGCCGCCGCCCGCCATCGATCTCGCCCTGCTCGACCGGAGCGGCGATCTCGACGCGCAGGGTAAATACCGGCGTCAGCTGCGGGGCGACGGGCGCATCGGCGACACCGGCTGCGACAGACGCGATGGCGGCAAGCATCAGGGGCAGGCTCGACATCGTGCCGCCCCCTTAGATCGGATAGTGACCGGGCTGCGTCTCGATCGTGATCCAGCGCAGTTCGGTAAAGGCATCGATCCCCGCGCGTCCGCCGAACCGGCCATAGCCCGATGCCTTCACTCCGCCGAACGGCATCTGAGCCTCGTCATGCACGGTCGGACCGTTGACGTGGCAGATACCCGATTTGATCTGCCTGGCGACGCGCAGGCCGCGCGCGGTATCGCGGGTGAAGACCGACGCCGACAGGCCATATTCGGTGTCGTTGGCGAGTTCGATCGCGTGCGTTTCGTCACGGGCGCGGATGACGCCGACGACCGGCCCGAAGCTTTCGTCGCGGAACAGCTTCATGGCGGGGGTCACACGGTCGACGACATGCGCGGGCATCAGCACGCCGTTCGCCTCGCCGCCGATGGCCTGCACCGCTCCTGCGGCAACGGCGTCATCGATCAGCGACATCACATGATCGACCGTCTTGCGATCGACCACCGCACCGAGCGGCGTCTTGCCCTCGCGCGGGTCGCCGACGGGCATCGTGCCGACCTTGGCCACGAACTTCTCGACAAAGGCGTCGGCGACGCTGTCGACGACGATGATCCGCTCGGTCGACATGCAGATCTGGCCCTGGTTCATAAACGCCCCGAACGCAGCCGCCTTCACCGCCTCGTCGAGATCGGCATCGTCCAGCACGATCAGCGGCGCCTTGCCACCCAGCTCCAGCAGCACCGGCTTCAGATGCTCGGCGGCGCGCCGGGCGATGATGCGACCGACATGCGTCGATCCGGTGAAATTGATGCGGCGAACCGCGGGATGATCGATCAGCGCGCCGACGACTTCGCCGGCATCCTCGGGAGCATTGGTGACGATCGACACGGCGCCTTCGGGCAGCGCTTCGGCGAAGGACTCGGCGATCAGACTGTGGGTACGCGGGCATTGCTCGCTCGCCTTCAGCACCATCGTGTTGCCGCACGCGAGCGGCACCGCGATCGCGCGGACGCCGAGGATGATCGGCGCATTCCACGGCGCGATGCCGAGCATCACGCCCACCGGCTCGCGCACGGCCATGGCGATACAGCCGGGCTTGTCGGAAGGGATGACCTCACCCGCGATCTGCGTCGTCAGCGCGGCGGCTTCGCGGACCATCGACACGGCGAGCATCAGGTTGAAGCGCGCCCAACCCTCGGTCGCGCCGATCTCGCCCATCATCGCATCGACGAACTGGTCGGCTTTGCCCGCCAGCGCATCGGCGGCCTGGGTCAGCGCGGTGCGGCGGGCGTTGGGGCCAAGGGAGGACCATGCAGGAAACGCGGCGGCAGCGGCTTCCACCGCGGCGAAGGCATCGACCGGGTCGAAGGCCGGGGCGGTCGTCGCCACGGCGCCGGTGACGGGGTTGTTACGGGTGAACGTCCTGCCGGACAGTGGCGAACCTGTCATAGCCATGCTGCCTCTCCATTTGTTATGATACATAGCTTAATCTGCAATTGCGGCGTGGTCAATCGCGCTTTCGATCCCCCAGTCCGATCAGCGCCACGGCCGCGATCAGCGAGCCGAAGCTCATCAGCACCGCGACGAACTGCAACCCGTGCCCCCCAGCGAACAGCGCCCCCGCCAGCGCCGGGGCGAGCGCCGATCCGCCGCGCCCCACGCCGATGACGAAGCCCGTGGCCGAGGCGCGCACCCCCGTCGGGAAGCTGCGCGCGATCAGGGCGTAAAGGCCGACGACACCCGCATTGGTCGCAAAACCAGCCGCTGCTGCAACGAGGGACAAGGTCGCAAGATCGCTCTGCGTGCGTCCGAATACGATCACCAGCGCCGTCGACAACAGCATCGCCGCAATCGTCAGCCCGAGCAGCCGGACCTTGCCGGTCAGCAACCCCAGGATCAGCGATCCGGTCGCGCCGCCGATACTCGCCCACACCAGCACGCCCGCCGCCTGCGGGGCGGGGAAGCCCATTTCCGCAACGATCTTGGGGATCCATTTCAGGATGAAGTAGAAGGTCATGATATGCGCGAGATAGGCGAGCGTCAGCAATAGCGTGGTCCGCCTGAGGTCGGGCGCGAACAAGGCCATGACCGGCACCTTTGCCGTCCGGGGCTCGGCCGGGGGCAGCGCATCGACCGGGGGGTGGCCCATCCGTGCCAACGTCGCATTGACCCGCGCCAGCGCATCGGGCGGGCGGCGATGCAGCAGGAACGCGACCGATTCCGGTGCACGCCACAGCACCAGCGGCACGAACAGCACGCTGCATACCGCCCCGAACAGGAAGACCGCGCGCCAGTCATACCAGCCGAGCAACAGCGCCGAGGCCGATCCGCCGACGATCGTGCCGATGGGATAGCCCGCCGCCATCATAACCACGGCGAGCGAGCGATGCCGGGCATTGGCCGCCTCCGCCACCGCCGCATTGGTCGCGGCCAGCATACCGCCGATGCCGAGCCCGGTCAGCACCCGCCACAGCGACAGCACCATGATCCCGCCAGCACTCGCCGCACCCAGCATGCCCGCAGCCATGACGCCCAGACAGCCGAGGATCGTCGTGCGCCGCCCGATCCGGTCGGCGACCCCGCCGAGCAGCAGCGAGCCGATCGCCATGCCGACCAGCTCCATCGACAACACGATGCCGAGCGCCGCGCGATCAATGCCCCAGTCCGCGGCGATGCCGGGCGAGGCGAAGCTGATCGACAGGACGTCGAACCCGTCGAGCGCATTCAGCCCGACCATCGTCGCGACGATTCCCCATTGAAACCGTGACATGTCGGCACGGTCGATAATCGCTCGCGGGTCCTGCATCGGCGCTTCTGCCTTTCTGGTCATGTCATGCCTGTAACGAGGCTTATTCCGCCGCAGCCTGCTCCTGCGCGATCGCGCGATCGATCATCAGCCGCGACCGCACGCCGCCGGCATCGATGTTGAGCTTCAGCAACTTGCGATCGGGATATTGCGACAGATTGCGCTGCTGTCGTTCGAGCATCTCGAGATCCTCAGAGAAGATCTTGCACTGCCCGTCGCGGATCGTGTCGGTCAGCGCGGCGTCGTCGACCGCGAACTGACGGGCCATGCCCCAGAAATACCAGTGCGACGTCTCGGTTTCCGGCGTGATGAAGTCGACGACGATGCTCGACGCCTTCTTCGCCGGATCGGCGTGATAGCCGCCTTCCCCCGCCAGCGCGACGCCGACCTCGATCATGACGTGGCTCGGCAGCGTGAAGCGACAGACCTGCCAGCGGTCGACCAGCGCATCCTCGGGCAGGCCCGCGCCGCGCAGCCCCATGCGCCAGAAGGGCGGCGCGACCACATTCTCCATGTGACGACTCGTGACGACCTCGTCGCCGGTCGCCTCGGTTTTGACCGGCGCTTCGTCGATCTCCTTCTGCCCGATGCTGCTGGCATGGACATAGGTTTCGTGTGTCAGGTCCATCAGATTGTCGATCATCAACCGATAATCGCACGCGATATGGAACAGCCCGCCGCCATAGGCCCAGTCGGGACTCTCCGCCCAGGGCAATGGGTGCAGCTTGTCCGCGCTCGCCTGTGCCGGATCGCCCGGCCACACCCAGACGAAGCCGTAGCGCTCGATCACCGGAAAGTGGCGTGCCGAGGGGAATTTGCCGACCTGCTGCCCGGGCATCGAGTCGGACCGCCCGCGACAGTCGAGCGCCAGCCCATGATAACCGCACACCAACGTCTCGCCGCGCACGAAGCCGAGCGACAACGGCGCGCCGCGATGTGGACAGAAATCCTCCAGCGCGGTGACGACGCCGCCGCCGGTACGGAAGAACACCATGTGCAGCCCGGTGATCTGCCGGGCGAGCGGCTTGCTTCCCACCTCTTCGGTGCTGGCGGCGACATACCAGGCGTCGAGCGGCCAGGTGGCCCGCGGCGCGGCGGTCACGCTATCGATGGCGTTCATCCTTCTCTCCTGATGGTCAGCGTAGGGACATGCCGAGCCGGACGCCATAGGTGCGCGGCGGATCGTAATTGGCGGTGGTCGAGCTCCACACCGTCACCAGCGTGTTGGGGACGCGACTGTCCTCGACATTGTTGACGAAGGCGGTGATCGAATAGCGCGACTCGGCATCCTCGAACCGCAGGTTGAGGTCGGTCTTGGTATAGGCATCGCGCCGGCTCTGCGCGTAATTCTGGATGTCGCTATAGGTGTGCGACTGGGCGTAGAAATCGACGCTGGGGATCACCCGCCCCTTGCGGCCGAGGTCGAAGGTATGGGCGTAGCTGAAGCGACCGCTCCATTCGGGGGCGTTCGCCAGGCGATTGCCCGAAGCGTCCAGCGTCAGGTTGGACGGCAGCGGCTGGAAGCCGAAGAGTGGCGCAAAGCTATTATAATTGCCGCTGGCCGAATTGAGATTGTCCGGCGCCGACGGGAAGGACCTGATCCGCGCGTCGAGATACGAGACATAGCCGCTGATCCGGTCATTCGGCGTCGGACGCAGGCTCGCCTCCAGCTCGATGCCGCGCAGGCGCGCCGTTGCCGCGTTCGTCGTCACCGCCGACACCTGATTGGTCAGCGGGTTGAGCACGACGCTCGACACCTGCAGGTCCTTATAGTCCATGTTGAAGCCGGTGGCGCTGAGATAGAGCTTGCCGTCCATCAGCGTGGTGCGGATGCCCGCTTCGTAATTGGTGACGGTTTCCGGTCGATATTGGCGGTATTGGGGTGCATTGCCGCTCGCCTCCAGCCCGCCGCCGCGGAAGCCGGTGCTCACCGTCGCATAGACCAGCGTGGTCGGGCTCACTTCATAGTTCGCCCCGACCTTCCAGCTGATGTTGTCGAATTTCGACTCGGGCCGTGCGGTGTCGTTCGACAGGGCGTAGACGAAGGGGATGCCGGGACAGGTGGTCGACGTGATGTTCTGGCGGTTGATGGTATCGCCGGGGCAGACCAGTTCGACGTTGCGCGCGTTGACCTGTTCCCAGGTCGAACGGATGCCGCCGATCAGCTTCAGGCCGGGCAGCACTTCCAACGTGCCCTGCCCGAATACCGCCTGCGACTTCGTCCCCTGCCCGCGATAGCTGGTGACGACGTCGACACCGCTGATCGTCGAAATGCCGGTGCCGGTGCCGGCGACCTTGGCACCGACAAGATTATAGGCGGTATTGAAGGGTGCGGGCGCGGTGTCGCCGGCGTGGAGCAGGCGCATCCCCGAGGGCTGGCGATCTTGGTACAGAAATCCGCCCAACACGAGGTTCAGGATGCCGCGATCGTAATTGAGGTCGACTTCGTGCGACCAGCTTTCCGTGCGGCGGTTGATCGATTCCTGCGTGAACACGCCGGTCGCCGCGTCGACCCCGTTGTTCTTCAGCAGGGTGTAACCGGCGAGGTAGGTCAGCGACAGGCCATCTGCCGCCTGCCATACCAGTCGCGAGCGCGCCGCATAATAATTAAGGTCAATGCGGTTGTCCTGAACCTGCGCCTGCCCGACGTTGAGCGCATCCGTCGCGATCACCTGACGCGGGCCGAAGGTACCGGCGACGAGATTGCCCTGCGGGTAATAGTTGATGCTGGTCAGGTAGCTGGCCGGAATCGTCCCCTGGTTCTGGCCGTAGTTCAGCGACAGGCGCCACGTGACCGGCCCGACGTCGAGCAGCGACGTGACGCGCAGGCCCGCCTGATCGGTCTTCCCATAGCCGTTTTGCGCGCCGTACCGCGGATCGACCCCGTCATCGACCTGGCGATAGGCGGCGAAGCGCAGCTTCCATGCGTCGCCGACCGGCAGGTCGACGGCGGCGCGGGCGCGGACTTCATTGAAGCGCCCGACCTGCAGGTCGGCGGTGACGCCGCGGGTGGAGCGCGGATCGGCGGTATTGATGTTGACGACGCCGGCGGTCGCATTGCGACCATAGACGGTGCCCTGTGGTCCGCGCAGCACCTCAACCGCGCCGATATCGAAGAGGCCCAGCGACAGGACCTGCGCCGAGGGCTCGTAGATGCCGTCGATCTGCGTCGCGACGGTCGAATAGCCGCTGAAGCTGTTGTTGCTGCCGATGCCGCGCACCGCGAAGCCGTTGGCGCTGAGTTGCAGGTTGGGCACGGTGGTGGCGAGCGACGACGCGGAATCTACGCCTTGGCGGGTCAGCGAATCCTGCGACACGACGCTGATCGCGATCGGCGCGCGCGACAGGCGTTCGGATGTCTTCTGGCCAGTGACGATGATGTCGCCCGTCGTGCTGGCGTCGGTGGCGGCGGTCGCCGTCGCGGGCGACTGGGGGGCGGGGGCGGGTGTCGTTTCCTGGGCCGAGGCAGCACCGGTGAAGGCGATGAGCGCGGTTCCCGTCAGCAGCAACGTCAATGTTCGCATGATAGTCCTCCCCAAGTCGGTCGTCGTTCCGATGCGAGTGAGAGGCACGCGTTCGACGCGGCATTGCGGCATGACGGCCCCGCGCAGCACGCGGCTACCGCAGGCCGGCGACGATTCCGTCACGGCACCTCTCCTCTGTTGGTATGCTCCAACTGCAATGAGGCATAACTAAATTTACAAACGGTTGCAATGGTCGATGCGCGCGATCGCCAGCCGTGGCATTGATCGATTGGGTACGTCTCCACGACCAATGGCATAGCTATTGAACATAGCCAGTTACCGGTATTATGATAGGCACAGGTGCCGGTCACGAACCGCGTACCGATCGGAGAGGGTGATGATGACGCTGTTACGGCGAGAGGTGCTGCGGGGGGCGGCGATGGCGGGACTCGGTGCGATGCTGCCCCCCGCCGCACGCGCCGCGGCGGCGGCGACGATGCCCGGTGCGCTCGACGCGGTCGCGCCCGAACTCCGTCCGGCGGCAGAGAAGATTCAAGCGATGATCGCGGCGATGCCGCCGATCACCCAAGCCTATCGCACGATGCGCAGCGGCCCGATCCCGCCGCCCGCGACCGACATTCCCTATACCGAGGAACATATTCTCGGGGCGGCGGGACAGCCGCCCGTCACCGTCTACGTCATAAACGCCCGCGCCGGCACGCGCCGGCCGGCCATCCTGCACACGCACGGCGGCGGCTATATCGTCGGGTCCGCGCGCGGATCGATCGCTCCGTGCCAGGACATTGCGTGGCAGCTCGACTGCGTGGTGGTGACCGTCGACTATCGACTGGCGCCAGAGACGACCTTCACCGGGTCGGTGGCGGACAATCATGCCGCGCTCCTGTGGCTGCACGCCCATGCCGCGGACCTCGGAGTGGACCCGGCGCGGATTGCGGTGTTGGGGGAGAGTGCGGGCGGCGGCCATGCCGCCCTGCTCGCGCTGATGGCGCGCGACCGGCGCAGCGTGCCGCTCTGCGCGCAGGTGCTGATCTATCCGATGCTTGACGACCGGACCGGCAGCACGCGGACGGTGCCGCCGTTCATTGGCCGGATCGGCTGGGACGCGCCCGCCAATGTCTTCGGCTGGACGTCGTTCCTCGGCCACCCCGCCGGTGGTCGCGACGTCCCTGCCGCTGGGGTGCCGGCCCGGATCACCGATCTGTCCGGTCTGCCGCCGACCTTCATCGGGGTCGGCTCAGTCGATCTCTTCGTTGACGAGGATGTCGACTATGCCCGCCGCCTGATCGCCGCGGCGGTACCGACAGAACTGGTCGTGACGCCGGGCGCATTTCACGGGTTCGACGCGGTCGCCCCCGAAACGGGGCTGGCGAAACGCTTCACCGCGGCCAAGATCGCCGCCTTGCGCCGCGCCTTCGGCGGCGATGGCGTCGTAGCATGACCTTTCGACGGGATTCCTTAATGACCCTCCGTTCGTTTCGGCATGCCGCCGTGCCGCTATTGGCCCTCGCGATGCTGCCGTCCCTTGCGAATGCGCAGGCGTCTGCGGTGATGGTGACTGAGCGCACTGCCCCGCCACCGGCATGGACGGCGGCGCCGTTTCTGCCATTGTGGAACGGTGCAGCGCCGGGTGGCGGATTCCGCCCCGCGCCGGTCCCGCCGAAGGATCCGGCCACGTTCCTGCGCAATATCGACAAATCAGGTCTGCGTCGCTTCACGCCCACCCACCCCAACGGGGCGTCGGTGCTGGTCATTCCTGGCGGGGCCTATACCTTTCTTTCGATCGGCAATGAGGGGCTGGACATAGCGGGGCGGCTGACCGCGCTCGGCTATACCGTCTATGTGCTGGTCTACCGCCTTCCTGGGGAAGGCTGGACAAATCGCGCCGACGTACCGCTGCAGGATGCGCAGCGCGGGCTGCGTATGGTTCGTGCCGCCGCGATCAGGGACGGGCGGGATCCGCACAAGGTCGCGGTGCTCGGCTTTTCGGCGGGCGGCCATCTGGCGGCGACGCTGGAGACCGATTTCGGTCAGACGGTCTATCCGCCGCGCGATTCGACGGACCGGATCGACGCGCGACCGGATGCCGCGGCGCTTATCTACCCGGTGATCGCTGCGGCGGCGCCCTTCACCCACGCTTTGTCTGCGGAAAAGCTGCTGGGCGAGGCCGCGGATGCGGCAGCGGTGGCCAGGCGATCCCCAGCGGAGCATGTGACGGCCGCCACGCCGCCGACCTTTCTGCTCCACGCGATGGACGATGATGCGGTCGTACCGGACAACAGCCTAATGATGATGGCGGCGCTTCGCCGCGCCGGTCGCCCCGTCGAGGCGCATTTCGTGGCCGAAGGCGGGCATGGTTTCGGCGTCGGCCCGGCGGCGCTGCCGGTCGGGGCGTGGGTGCCCATGCTCGATCGCTGGCTGCAGCGCATCTTCGCGCAAAAGGAGCGTCCGGCGGGTTGATGTTTCCCGCCTTGCCATCCCAAGTGCTTTAGCTATGTTTCATAGCAGACTCGCGGCGATCGATCGCGGGATAGGAAGGGATGCGGGATGGCCGATGCGACGACCGGTTCTGGTGACGAGGGTTGGACGCGGCGCACGCTGCTGGGCGTATCGTCCGTGCTGGCAGGGGCGGCTGTGCTCCCTGGGACAGCGGCGGCCGCTCCGGCGCGGCTGACCAGCATCGGCCTGCAATTCGCCTATGAAGCGATCGTGACGCTGGGCAAGGCCGAGGAGGTCGGCGCAACGCCACTCGGCAAGCGTATCCGCATTCCGATCACCGGCGGCCGGTTCGACGGCCCCCGCCTGTCTGGCACCATCCTGCCGGAAGGCATGGACTGGCAATTGGTGCGTGCCGATGGAGTTACCATGCTGGAGGCGAGCTACCTGATGCGCGAACGCGACGGGACGCTGATCCATATCCGCAACACCGGTATTGTGCATGGCGGCTATATCCGGACGACCCCGGTATTCGAAGTGCCGCTGGGCAAGCATCAATGGCTGAACGAGGCGATCTTCCTCGGTACGGTCGGGGCGGCCGATCCGGCGGACGGCCCGGCGGTGCGTATCACCGTTTATCGAGTGGCATGACGATGGGAGCGAACAGGATGCGAGGGGCGATCACCATGGCCGCGATGCTCGCGGGCACCGCACTGACCGGCATGGCGCTGGCCGGACGGGTACAGCCCGAGACGCCGGCCGCCGCGGCCATGCCCGCGCCACAAGCGTGCGCCGCGCTGCTCGGCGCCACCGGGTGGAGCGATCCGACGCTGCACATCCAGACCACAGAAGACCATGCGGCGGGCCTCGTCGTCGACGCGGGGTTCGGGGCGAAGACCGCACCGCTGCCAGCGCATTGCGAGGTCACCGGCGTCATGCACGAACGCACCGGGCAGGACGGGCAGCATTATGCCATCCATTTCCGCATGCGCCTTCCCGACGCCTGGAACCGCCGCTTCGTGTTCCAGGGTGGCGGCGGGACCAATGGCGAGGTCGGCAACGCGGTCGGCCCGGCGACCGGCGGCGCGACCGCACTGGCAGAGGGCTATGCCGTAATCAGCCAGGATTCAGGGCATTCGAACGCGACCAACGCCGACCCGGCGCGCGGCGGCGTCGTGTCGTTCGGCTTCGATGCGCAGGCGCGGGCCGATTATGGTCATGCCTCGCTGAAGGCCAGCTACGACGCGGCGCGCGCGATCCTGCGCCGCCACTATGGCGGCGATCCCGCGCGCAGCTATTTCGCGGGCTGTTCGAAGGGCGGGCAGGAAGGCATGGCCTTCGCCCAGCGCTATCCCGACGCGTTCGACGGGATCCTCGCTGCAGCGCCCGGCTTCGCGCTACCAAAGGCGGCAATCGCCGAAGCCTGGGACACGCAGACCTATGCCGCCCTGGTCCGGACACCGGGCGAGACCAGCATTCCCACTTCGCGGCTGGCGCAGGCCTTTTCGGACGGCGACCTGTCGCTGGCGCGCGCGGCGGTGCTGGCGGCGTGCGATGCCAAGGACGGCCTCGCCGACGGGCTGGTCGGCAATTTCGCGCAATGCCGCACGCCCGATGTGTTGCGCGCCCTGCGCGCCCGGCAGTGCAGCGACGCCAAACAGGCGAGTTGTCTCGCCCCCGCCCAGATCGATGCACTGGCAAAGGCATTCGGCGGTCCGCATGACAGCCGCGGCAAGCCGCTCTACGCCAGTTACCCCTGGGATGCCGGCCTCGCCGACACCGGCTGGCGCATCTGGAAGCTGGGCCTGACGACATCGCCCGTCCCGGCAATCAACGCGAGCATGGGCGCGCCCGCGCTGGCGACGATCTTTTCGACCCCGCCCCGCGCCCTGGCACCAACGCCGCAGGCCGGCATGGACTATCAGCTCCGCTACGACTTCGATCGCGATCCGGCGGCGATCTTCGCCACGGCACCCGGCTTTCCGCGTTCGGCATGGGAGGACATCTCCGCGCGCTCGAGCGACCTCAGCCGCTTCCGTGCGCATGGCGGCCGGATGATCGTGCCCCATGGCGTGTCGGACCCGGTGTTCTCCATCAACGACACGATCGCCTGGTGGAGCGACGTTGACCGCCGCAACGGGGGCCGCGCCGCATCCTTCGTCCGCGTCTTCCCGGTGCCCGGCATGGCGCATTGCCAGGGCGGCCCCGCAACCGACCAGTTCGACGCCTTCGCCGCGCTGGTCCGCTGGGTCGAACAGGGTGCCGCCCCCGACCGGATCGAGGCGGCCGCCGGGCCGATGACGCCCTGGCCCGGCCGCACCCGACCGCTCTGCCCCTATCCGCTGGTTGCGCGCCCGATCCCGGGGGCAACGGATACGGAGAAAGCGGCGGCGTTCCGTTGCGTCGCGGCGACGGCGGGATGACCAGGGTGGATCAGCCTGCCGTCATCCTGCCCCGGTCTGATCCGTCCTCGTGGCCAATTCGCCCCGGCGAAGGCCGGGGCCCCTAGCGGGCGGCGGATGCCGGTCAGATCCGTTCCAGCATCAGGGCGATCCCCTGCCCCACGCCGATGCACATGAACGCCATCGCATAGCGACCGCCGGTGCGGTGCAGTTCCTCGACGGCGGTCATCGCGACGCGCGCGCCCGACATGCCGAGCGGATGCCCCAGCGCGATCGCCCCGCCATTGCGGTTCACGCGCGGATCGTCCGCAGCGATGTCGAGGTCGCGCAGCGTGGCGATCGCCTGCGCGGCAAAGGCTTCGTTGAGCTCGATGACGTCCAACTGGTCGAGTCCGATGCCGGTGATGCGGGTCAGTTTGCGCGCCGCCTCGATCGGGCCGACGCCCATGATCCGAGGCGCGATGCCCGCCGATGCCAGCCCGAGCACCCGCGCGCGCGGGGTCAGTCCATGCCGTGCCGCCGCTCCTTCAGACGCGACCAGCATCGCCGCCGCGCCGTCGTTGAGGCCAGAGGCATTGCCCGCCGTCACCGTGCCGTCGGCGCGCACCACGGGTTTCAGCTTCGCCAGCGCCTCCAGGCTGGTGCCGCGCGGATGCTCGTCCTGCGCGAAGACGATCGGATCGCCCTTCCGCTGCGGGATCGTGACCGGCACGATCTCGACCGCCATGCGCCCACTGGCAATCGCCGCCGCCGCCTTTTCCTGGCTGGCGAGCGCGAAACGGTCCTGATCCTCGCGGGCGACATGCCATTGATCGGCGACGTTCTCCGCGGTCTGCGGCATCGTATCGACGCCGTAAGCCGCGCGCATCGCCGGGTTGACGAAGCGCCAGCCTAGCGTCGTGTCTTCGATCTGCTGGCTCCGGTCGAACGCGCTTCGCGCCTTGCCCATGACATAGGGTGCGCGGGTCATGCTCTCGACGCCGCCCGCGATCATCAGCTCGGCATCGCCGCTTCGGATCGCCTGCGCCGCACTACCGACCGCGTGCAGCCCCGATCCGCAGAGGCGGTTGACCGTGGCCCCCGGCACCGCCTCGGGCAGGCCCGCCAACAGCACCGCCATGCGCGCGACGTTTCGATTGTCCTCGCCCGCCTGGTTCGCGCAGCCGAGCAGGACGTCGTCCACCGCCTGCCAGTCGACGGACGGATTGCGCTCGACCAGCGCGCGCAGCGGGATCGCGGCAAGGTCGTCGGCACGAACGCCCGCCAGCGCGCCGTTCAGCTTGCCGATGGGCGTGCGAATCGCATCGCAGATAAAGGCGTCGGTCATCAGGCACTTTCTTCCAGCATATCGATGATCTTTTGGGCTTCGGCGAAACCGGTATTAGCGGCGGGCACCCCGGCATAGATGGCGGCCTGCATCAGCACCTCCTTCAACTCGTCACGCGTGAAGCCACCTTGCGAAAGCCCCGCACGGACGTGCAGCGCGAATTCCTCCCAACGGCCCAGGGCACAGGTGATCGCCAGCACGATCAGCCGCCGCGTGCGGTCGTCCAGCCCCGGTCGGCCCCATATCTCGCCCCAGGCGATGCGGGTGATCATCGCCTGGAAATCGGCCGTGAGCGGCGTGCGATTTGCCAGGCTGCGCTCGACCCAAGCGTCGCCCAGCACCCGGCGGCGGTTCACCAGCCCATTCTCGAACAGCGTCTCCGCCGCCCCGTCCACTGCCGGATCGCCCGTCAGGAACCGGCGCAGCGCCGTCGCCAGTGCGGCAGGCGCCTCGATCGGGGGCAGATGCGCGCCGTCGACGCCGACATGGTGCACGTCCGGGATGGCAGCAAGCAGATGCTCGCCATGCCCCGCATAGGGCGTGGACACGTCCAGCATAGCGGTCACCACCAGCGTCGGCACAGCGATCTCGCCGATCCGCTCGGCCAGCGCCATATCGCGGATCGCCGCGCCCGCCCCGGCATAGCCCGCATCCGACTGCCGAGCGATGCCGTCACGCAGCGAGTCGACGATCTCGGGATGCTGTGTCGCGAACCCCGGTGACAGGAAGCGCCCCACCGCCATGTCGGCGATCGCCGCCGTGCCTTGCTGCCGTACGGTATCGATCCGCGCCGTCCAGGCGGCCGGGTCCATCGTCGCCGAGGTGCAGATCAACGCCAGCGCCGCGACGCGCGACGGATGGTCGAGCGCGAGTTGCATCGCGACCATGCCGCCGAGCGACACGCCCGCCACCGCGGCGCGGTCGACGCCGGCGTCTGCCATGATTGCAGCAACATCGGCGGCCAGCATGCCGAGGCTATAATCCCCCTCCGGCGCATCCGATCCCCCCGCCCCGCGCGTGTCGATCCGCAATAGCCGGAAGGCGGGCAGCAGCAGCGGCACGGCGCGGTCCCACAGGCCGATATCGGTCCCGATCGAGTTGAGCAGCACGAGCACCGGCCGGTCCGCCGCGCCCTCCAGCCGCCAGTGCAGGCGGACGCCATCGCATAGGGTGAACGCCATCTCAGTCCTCTTCGATGCCGAGCAGCTCGGCGATGATCGCCGCGCTCTCGCCCATATCTTCACCCATTCCGGCGGCGTCGCGATTGCGCACGATAGCGCCGGTGTCGATCTCCAGCCCCTCGGCCACCTGCGCCATCGCGGCGGCACTGCCCGAGGCGAGCAGGAACAGCTCGGTCAGGACCGGCCCTTCCGCCTGCCAGCCGCCCAAACCCCGTTCCTGTTCCTGCGGAAGCCCCGCCAGCAGCGAAGCCACCAGCCCCGGCGCGCGCGTGGCGGCGGACAGAGCAACCTGGCATCCGGTGGGGTTGCGCTTGTGCGCCATCGCCGACGATCCACCGCGACCGGCGATGACCGGCTCCTGCGCTTCGCCAACCGCATTCTGGGCGAGCAGCGACACGTCGCGCGCCAGCTTGCCGAGCGCGCCGATCAGGATGGCGACACTTGTCCCGATCGCGGCGACGCCGGTTCGCCGGGCATGCCAGGGCGGTGCGGTCATCAGTCCCATGTCGTCCGCGACGCGCCGGGCGATAGCTGCGCCACATCCGCCCAGCCCCGCCCGCGTACCCGCCGCGCCGCCCAACTGGATCACGCCATGTTGCGCCACCGCCTCGTCCAGCATTTCCAGCACATCGGCGATGCCGACCGCAGCCTGGGCCAGCCGGAGGCCAAAGGCGACCGGCATCGCATCCTGCAACAGGGTACGTCCTACCGCCGGGGTCGCACGGTGCGCCGTGGCATGGCCCGCCAGCGCGGCCCATGTCCGGCGACCATCGCCTGCGACCAGCCGGTGCGCCGCGCGGACCTGCATCATCAGCACAGTGTCCGCCACGTCCTGGCTCGTCGCCCCGCGATGCAGCGCCTTCGCCGCCTCGCCGGTCAGGGTGGCGCGCAAACGAGCGACGAGCGGGATGGCCAGCGTCCCCGCCAGCGCCGCCTCATCCGCCAACATGGACGGGTCGATCCGCGTCGCCGCAACCCCCTCGGCGATCGCTCGGGCGACCGCCTCTGGGATCAGGCCATGGGCCGCCTGTGCTCGGGCAAGCGCGACCTCGAAAGCACAGGCATGGGCGATGGTCGCATCGTCGTCGAACACCGCGATCATCTCGGGCGTCGCGACTGGGCGCAGGCGCAGAAGATCGCTCACAGGTCGAACATCGCCGTTTCGTGAGCCCCCTGCAGCACGATGTCGAGCGACCAGACGCCCGCTGCATAGCGTCGCGCGATCAAGGTCGCGCGACGGTCGGCGGGCACGCATCCGAGCACCGGGTCGGTGTCGTTGCCCTCAGCTCCGTCGAAATAGATACGGGTCGCCAGCCGCTTGAGCAGTCCACGCGCAAAGATCGACACCGCCAGATGCGGCGCCTGAAGGCTATTGCCCGGCCCCGGCACCCGCCCCGGCATGATCGTACGAAAGCGGTAGCGACCATCCTCATCGGTCGCGGCACGCCCGAACCCCACGAAATGCGGGTCGAGCGGCACATCGTCGCGCGCATCGTCCATGCTGCGATAGCGGCCCGCCGCATTGGCCTGCCAGATTTCGATCATCGCATCGGGCACCGCGGCGCCCTGGCCGTCGAGCACCCGGCCGGTCAATTCGATGACCTCTCCATCGGGGGTACCGCTGGGCGAGGACAGGTTCAGCACATAATGCGCCTCCGGCATCAGTTCGGGCCGCGCGCCCATATCGGACCGCCCGACCAGGTCCGCGCCGCCCTTCCACGGCAGGCCATAGTGGAAAAAGGGACCGACCGTCTGGCTGGGCGTCTGACCGAACAGTGCGGGATCCTGATTGTCGGGGCGCGCCTCGGGGCGGCGGTCGGCGGGATCAATGGTCATGATCATCCTCCTCGAACGGGGTCTGGTCGCGGCCCTTCAGCACCACGTCGAACCGATAGCCGAGCGCCCAATTGGGCTCGGTCACATCCATATCCAGCCGCGCGACCAGCCGCTGGCGGTACGGCATGGGCACCGCATTGGCGATTGGATCGATCTCGATCAGCGGGTCGTCGGGAAAATAGAGCTGCGTCACCAGCCGCGTCGCGAAGGCGGGGCCGAGCAGCGACAGATGGATATGCGCCGGACGCCAGGCATTGCGGTGATTGCCCCAGGGATAGGCCCCCGGCCGCACGGTGACGAAGCGATAACGTCCCTCCGCGTCGGTCACCACCCGGCCCGCGCCGGTGAAATTGGGGTCGTGCGGCGCGTCCCACTGGTCCTTGGCATGGATATAGCGTCCGGCGGCATTGGCCTGCCAGATTTCCATGACGGTGTCGGGCACGGCGCGGCCCTGTTCATCCAGGACGCGCCCGGCAACGATGATCCGCTGCCCCAGCGGCTCGGCCTTGTGCTGCTTCGTCAGGTCGGCCAGCGCCGGTCCCATCAGCCGGTCCCAGCAGCCGCCCGGCCCGGTCGTCTCGGTCAATGTCGGCGGTATCGCGATCGGCGGATGCTGCGGCGCCCGGATCACCGTGGAGCGATAGTCGGGCACCAGCAGCGGCGGCGCGCCGGCATCGTCCTTTGCATAACCGATCACGCGACTTGCTCCGTAAAGGGCGCACCCGTCTTGGCGCGTACCTCGTCCAGCGTGACGCCGGGCGCCAGTTCGATCAGCCGCAACCCCGGCTTGTCGCAGGCCATCACGCACAGATCGGTGACGATCAGGTCGACACAGGCCTTGCCGGTCAGCGGCAGGGTGCAGTCGGGCAGGATCTTCGGACTGCCGCTCTTGCTGGCATGATCCATCACGACGACGATGCGCTTGACGCCTGCGACCAGGTCCATCGCGCCGCCCATGCCCTTCACCATCTTGCCCGGAATCGTCCAGTTGGCGATGTCGCCGCCCTCGGACACCTCCATCGCCCCCAGCACCGCCATGTCGATATGGCCGCCGCGGATCATCGCGAAGCTGTCCGCGCTGGAAAAGAAGCTGGAGGTGGGCAGTGTCGTGACCGTCTGCTTGCCCGCATTGATGAGGTCCGGGTCCGCCTCACCCTCATAGGGAAAGGGCCCGATGCCCAGCAGGCCATTTTCGGACTGAAGCGTCACGTCGATCCCCTCGGGCACATGATTGGCGACCAGGGTCGGGATGCCGATGCCCAAATTGACGTAGAAACCGTCCTGCAGCTCGCGGGCGGCGCGCGCCGCCATCTCGTCGCGGGTCCAGCTCATGCCGCATCCTCCCGTGCGCGGGTCGTCAGCTTCTCGATCCGCTTTTCGTTGATGGTCGAACGGACGATCCGGTCGACGAAGATGCCGGGCGTGTGGATGCAGTCGGGGTCGAGCGCGCCCGCCTCGACGATCTCCTCCACCTCGACCACGGTCACCTTGCCGGCGGTCGCCATGTTCGGATTGAAGTTGCGCGCGGTCTTGCGGAACATGAGGTTCCCCGCCGGGTCCGCCTTCCACGCCTTGATGATCGACAGGTCGGCGCGCAGCCAGGTCTCGCGGACATACTCCTGCCCCTCGAACGTCTCGACCGGCTTGCCCTCGGCGACGACGGTGCCGACGCCGGTCTTGGTGTAGAAGGCCGGGATGCCCGCGCCGCCAGCGCGGATGCGTTCGGCCAGCGTGCCTTGCGGGTTCAGCTCCAGCTCCAGTTCGCCCGACAGATATTGCTGTTCGAACAGCTTGTTCTCGCCGACATAGCTGGAGATCATCTTGGCGACCTGGCGGCTTTCCAGCAGCATCCACAGGCCAAATCCATCCGCCCCCGCATTGTTGGAGATCACGGTCAGCCCCGTCACCCCGCTTTTGCGCACTTCCGGGATCAGGCTTTCGGGATTGCCCGACAGGCCGAAGCCGCCCGACATGATCGTCATGCCATCGAACAACAGCCCGTCGAGCGCCGCCGCCGGGCTGTCATAGATCTTGCTTTTCATGCCATCTCCAAAGGCAGGCCCACATAATTTTCGGCGAGCGTGCGCTGCGCGGCGGGCGAGCCGCGCAGATAGTCGAGCTCGGCCATCTGGATGCGCCGGTCGAAGCCATCCATGGTCGGGAACCGGTGGGTTACCGAGGTGAACCACCAAGAAAACCGCTCCGCCTTCCACACCCGCGACAGGGCGCGTGCGGAATAATGGTCGATCCCGGCATCGGAGCGCTCGCGATAATGCTCGGTCAGCGCCGCGCCCAGCATCGTCACGTCGGACACCGCCAGATTCATCCCCTTGGCGCCCGTCGGCGGCACGATATGCGCCGCGTCCCCGGCCAGGAACAGCCGCCCCCAACGCATCGGCTCGGCGACAAAGGAGCGGAGCGGCGCGATCGCCTTTTCGAACGAAGGACCCCGCGTCACCTTCGCCGCCGTCTCCAGCCCCAGGCGCAGGCACAGTTCGTCCCAGAAGCGGTCGTCGGACCACTCCGCCACATCCTCGTCCAGCGCGCACTGGATGTAATAGCGGCTGCGCGTCGGCGACCGCATGGAGGCAAGCGCGAAGCCGCGTTCGTGATTGGCGTAGATCAACTCGTGATCGGCAGGCGGCACATCGGCCAGCACGCCGAGCCAGCCGAAAGGATAGACACGTTCGAAGACCCGTAGGACCTTTGCCGGGATGGCCGCGCGACTGATGCCGTGATAGCCGTCGCAGCCGACCACGAAGTCGCAATCGAGCCGGTGTTCCGCGCCATCCTGCCGCCAGGTCACGCTCGGTCGGTCACTATCCAATCCGGATAGCGTGACGTGTTCAGCGTTCCACATGATCGTCACGCCCCGATCCTCGGCGGCATCGAACAGGTCGCGCATGACCTCTTGCTGCCCATAGACGGTGACCGTCGAACCACCGGTCAGCGCGGCCATGTCGATCCGGAAGACCTCGCCATCAAGTGCGACATTGGTGCCGCCATGAACGAGCCCCTCCCGCTCCAGCCGTGCCGACAGTCCCAGGCGGCGCATCAGCGCGACCGTGCCCTGCTCCAATACGCCTGCGCGCACGCGACCCTCGACATAATCGCGGTCGCGCCGTTCGATGACGACCGCGTCGATCCCCTCTGCGTCGAGCAAATGCGCCAGGAACATGCCCGCAGGCCCTGCGCCGATGATCGCGACTTGTGTGCGATGCCTCATGCCATCCTCTCGTCCGCGCGGGCGATACCCCGCCGCCTTTTGCCGCATCATGCGCGGAGCGCCGGGCTCGGGCTATGGACCACACGCGCAAAAAGTTGGACGATCCGTCTCCACCCTTCTATCCCCAGTCCATGGCGGTGCCGAGTTTCTACCTGTACGGCGAACCTCATCGGGCGGTGCCGGACGACTTCGTCCACACCGAATCGCTCGACGATCGCTCGCGACCCAGCGAATGGACGATCCTGCCGCACGCCCATGCCGACCTGGTCCAGGTGTTCGTGCTGGCCAGCGGCGGCGGTACGATGCAGGCCGAGGCGGACAGCTTGCGCGTCGCCGCGCCCGCGCTGCTGATCGTGCCCGCCGCGATCGTCCACGGCTTCGATTGGCATCCGGATTCGACCGGCTCGGTCCTGACGCTGTCGGTGCGCCATCTGACGCGGCTCGATTCGCTCTATCCGGGACTGGCGGCGATCTTTGCGCATGTCGCGGTGCTCCACCCCGACGCGGCCGCCATGACGACGGTCACCTCGGCGATGGCGGCGCTGATGCGCGAGCTGGGCTGGGCCGCGCCAGGGCATGGCGCCGCGGTGGATGCGGCGCTGCTGTCCATCCTGGTCGAGGCGATGCGCGCACCCGGTGCCGCGACGGACGATCCGGCCGCAGCACCCGGTTATCACCACGCGCTCGTCGCCCGCTTCCGGGCACGGATCGACGAACGGTTCCGCCTGCGCGAACCGATGTCGAGCCATGCCGCGGCGCTCGGCACCAGCGAAAGCCGCCTGCGTACGGCGTGCGCCAAGGTCGCCGCGCTGTCGCCTGCGGCAATGTTGGACCAGCGCGCGATGCTGGAGGTCCGACGCGCCCTGCTCTACACGCATCTTTCGGTCGCGGAGATTGGCTATGCCGTCGGCTTCGCCGATCCCGCCTATTTCTCGCGCTTCTTTACCCGGCATGAGGGGTGTTCCCCGCGCGCGTTCCGCGATGCCCGAGGCACCCGGCCCCACCCGGCGGGACCAGCTGCGCCGAACGTGCGTCGCGGCGTGGCATGATCCGCACGCCGCTGCCTCACCCATAGCGAAACCTGCATGTGCCGCTCGACGCGCCCGGTGATGATCTCGAACGCCGCCGCGGCCTGGCGGATTACCATGCCGCTGCCGTCGAGCGTGGCGCAGCCAAGCGTCCGCGCGGTACGCAGGAGTTCGGTTTCGCGCGGGAAGTAGACGATGTCCGCGACCCACAATCGCGGGTCGAGATGCTGCGCGGCGATCGGCATGCCGGGCTTGGACTTCATACCGACGGGGCTCGCATTGACGATCCCGTCGATCATGTCCGTGTCGTGGTCCCCCGCCCTGCGAACGACCACCTCGGCATCGAACCGCGAAGACAGACTGGCCGCGGTCGAGACGCGCATCGGGCAGTCCGTCGCGCAGGCTGTCGCAAAAGCCGGTCATGTCCGTATTGTGCCCGGTCATGCGCCCGTCGCGCATCGCGGTCGTGTTGACCGCGCCCACGGCCTGCGCGCTATCGGCCAGAGCGTCGAGATGGGGGATCACCGCCTGCTTGAACGGATAGGCATCCGCCTTTTTCGGCGTGAGGTTCAGTTTGCCTGCGATCGACGACGGCGGCGTACCGATGACGAGCTGCGTGCCCGATGCTGGGGTGAAAAGCTCACCGCCTCGACGATTTTGGTACATGCCCCGCAAGCGGTGGAGCGCGGCATTGGGGGAGTTGTCGGCACAGAACGCCCTCGTGCCGCTTCACGAACTATGCTCGGTCATCGGCATTCACGGCAATGTGAATCGATTAGGCCGACCGCCATCCATGGCTAGCGTGAATTGAAACCACACGAGTTTGCTGGGCGAAATATGGGGCCGTTTGACCAAACCGCCCTGAACTCAATGTTATAGCGGGCAATTTTGCGCATGATGGCGGAGACGGAGGGATTCGAACCCTCGGTACGGTTTCCCGTACGACGCTTTAGCAAAGCGTTGGTTTCAGCCACTCACCCACGTCTCCGGTTGCGGCGAGGTGCGGCTATAGCGGGGCCGGGGGAGGCAATCAACCGGGTCTGGCGGGGATTTTATCAGGAAAATCGACTAGGGCGTTTTCCGTCGTTCATTGCACTGCAAGGCGGGGGCTGGTTAACGTGGCCAATCGGTTCGCCGGGGGAGTTTGAAGTCATGCGTCTTGTCTGTCTGGGTCTGTCGCTACTGGGCGGCCTCTCGATGGTCGCCGCCGCGCCGCTGGCCGCGCAGGTTCGCACCATCGACCCGAATCAGGGCATCGACAGCGATCTGGGGACCCAACCCTCGCGCCCGGCACCGCGCAGCACGCCCGCACAGGAAGACGTACCGGTGCAGTCTTCGCCCCCCGCCCAGCAGCCCCCCGTCACCACCACCCCGCCCGCAACCACTCCGGATTCCAGGGCGACGCAGACGACGCAGGCCGCCGACACCTTCGAGCGCGACGACCTGCTGGCGGCGGGCGAAGGCGTATTCGGCAAGGGCGCCGAAGGGCTGGCGGGGATGATCGAGCGCATCCTGCGCGAACAGGGGCGCCCCAATGCCTATATCGCGGGGCGCGAGGCGTCCGGTGCTTTCGTGGTCGGACTTCGTTACGGCTCGGGGATCATGACGCACAAGGTCGAGGGGCAGATGCCGGTCTATTGGACCGGACCGTCGCTGGGTTTCGACATCGGCGGCGATGCCAACAAGGTGTTCGTGCTGGTCTATAATCTCTACGACACCGAAGAGCTGTTCCATCGCTTCCCCGCAGCCGAGGGGCGGCTCTATTTCGTCGGCGGTTTCGCGGCGACCTATTTGCGGCGCGGTAACGTCGTGCTGATCCCGGTGCGATTGGGTGTAGGCTGGCGGGCAGGCGTCAATGTGGGCTATATGAACTTCACCCATAAGGCGCGGTGGCTGCCGTTCTGATGGCTTTGCGCTTCGCCTTCGCGGCGGAGGATTTCCCTGGCCTTCGCCTCCGTTTCGTCTGGGCGAAGTCGAAGGCCTCGCCACACGCTATTCCCGCCCGAGCAACCGATAGGGCTCGCTGACCGCGATCACCGGCACGTCCCAGGGATGCGCCGCCAGCAGCCGATCGGCCAGCGCGTCTACATCCGCCTCCGCATCGAACATCGCGGTCAGGATGACGGTCGGCGACCAGCTTGCCTGCCCGACCGCACCCAGCGCCGGTACGGCGCCCTCGCCCGGCCGAAAGCCTTCATAGCCGAGCGACAGTTCCACCACCTCGCGATACCGCCCGAAATCGCCGAGCGGCGGGGTCCGCAGGATGGCGAGCAGTGCGGCAGCGGTCTCGTCCCGCTCGACCGCACCCGGCTCGCCCGCCATCAACGCGGCCAATGTGGCGGGTGCGACGGGGCAATAGACCCGTATGTCGCGAACCCACCGCATCGTGCTCATCCGAAATCGACCGCTTCGAAACGCAGCGGCTGGCCGGTCGGCACGTCGGCGAGCTGGTCTTCCCACATGGCGATCTGCCCGCGAATGATGGTGCCGATCGGCTTGCCGGTCAGTTCCATGCCGGTAAAGGGCGACCAGCCGCACTTGGACTGAAGCCACTGATCCTCGATCGTCCAGCGCTTCTTCAGGTCGACGATGGTGAAGTCGGCGTCATAGCCCGACGCGATCCGCCCCTTGCCGACGATACCGAAGATACGCTGCGCCCCCGCGCTGGTCAGTTCGATCACGCGCTGAAGCGAAAGACGGCCATTGGCGGCATGGTCGAGCAGCAGCGGCAACAGCGTCTGCACGCCGGGCATGCCGCTGGGGCTGCCGGGATAGGGCTTGGCCTTTTCCTCCAGCGTGTGCGGCGCATGGTCCGAGCCGATCACGTCGGGCACACCCTGGTTGAGCCAGTACCATAGCCCGTCGCGATGCGCGCCCGAACGGATCGGCGGGTTCATCTGCGCCAGCGTGCCGAGGCGTGGATAGGCCTCCTCGCCCGCCAGGGTCAGATGCTGCGGCGTCACTTCGCAGGTCGCGATGTCCTTGTGCTGGGCGATATATTCCAGTTCGGCGGGCGTGGTGACGTGCAGGATATGGATGCGGCGCTTCGCCTCGCGGGCCAGGCGCAGGATGCGACGGGTGGCGAGCAACGCGCTCTCGTCGTCGCGCCAGACGGGGTGCGAAGAGGGATCGCCTTCGATCCGCTCATCGGCGCGCGCATTCATCCGGTCCTCGTCCTCGGCATGGATGGCGACGCGACGATGGCCCGAGGCGAGCACCTCGGCCAGCCGTGCGTCCTCGGACACCAGCAGGTCGCCGGTCGAGGCACCCATGAAGATCTTTACCCCTGCCGTGCCCGGCATCCGCTCCAGCTCGGCGAGATCGCGCGCATTATGGTTGGTCGCGCCGACATAGAAGGCGTGGTCGCAATACATGGTCCGGGCGCGGCTCAGCTTGTCGGTGATCGCGTCGGCCGAATCGGTGTTCGGCTTGGTATTGGGCATTTCGAAGACGGCGGTGACGCCGCCCATCACCGCTGCGCGGCTGCCCGAGGCCAGATCCTCCTTGTGCATCAGCCCGGGCTCGCGGAAATGGACCTGGGTGTCGATCACGCCGGGCAGGATGTCGAGCCCGGTGCAGTCGATCACGCGCCCCGCATCGCTCGCCCCGAACGCCCCGATCGCCACGATCTTGCCGTCCCGCACGCCGACATCGGCGCGGACCGGGCCGCCGGGGGTGTGAACGGTGCCGCCGGAGAGAAGCAGGTCGAAGGTCATGACAGAACGGGCCTTTCGCGAATGATCGCGCCTTCCTACCTTGACCGGATGAGCGATACCACCCCGACCACCACCCCCGGTTCGACCTTGGCCGACCGCCGTCTTCTTCGTATCGCGGGGGAGGATGTACGCGGCTTTCTGCAGGGATTGGTGACGCAGGACGTGGCCGGATTGACGCCCGACGCGCCGCGCTGGGCCGGTCTGCTGTCGCCGCAGGGCAAGGCATTGTTCGACTTCATCCTGTGGGCCGATGGCGATGCCGTGCTGATCGATGCGGAGGCGGGACAGGTCGAGGCGCTGGCGCGGCGATTGAGCATGTACCGGTTGCGGCGGGCGATCACGATCGAGCCCGTCACCGACCTCGCGGTGCATTGGAGCCATGACGCCCCCGGACGGCCCGACGACCCCCGGCTGGCGGCACTGGGCAAGCGCTGGCTGGCCCCGGCGGGGGATGCGACGGCGGGATGGCTGGCGCACCGGCTGTCGCTGGGCGTGGCCGAAGGGGTCGGCGAACTCGGCTCGGGCGAAACCTTGTGGCTGGAGTGCAATGCGCGCGAGCTGAACGGCGTCAGCTTTACCAAGGGCTGCTATGTCGGGCAGGAAAATACCGCGCGAATGCATCACCGGTCGAAGGTCAATCGGCGGCTGGTGGTCGCGCCGCTGGGCGAGGCGGGGGATCGGACACGGGTCCGCTATCCCGAACTGGGGCTGATGGTGGAGCATCGCCGGGTCGAGTCGCTGGGCGATGCCTTGCGTCCGGACTGGCTGGTCGCCGCGTTGGAGGAATCGGACCGGGACTGACCCGGTTCGGCGCTCATTGCGCGGTGTTGGCTTCGGTCGAAAGCGCTTGTTCGATCCGCGCGGTCGGCGCGGAGAGCATATGCCCCACCTGCACCGCGATCGTGGCGGCGGCGGCCAGGCCGAACAGGCATAGCGCGCCGAATTGCAGCGCGCTGGAGATGGAGCGACTGCGCTCCATGCGACGCGCGGCGTCGATTTCGCTGACCAGGCGATGGCGAGCGCTGCGACGATCCTCGCCAACCTCGATCGCGGCTGGTTTGCCCTCCAGACGCGGTTCGTTGACCAGCACATCGGCGCTGATGCGATCCTGGGTCCGAATGCCGGCGAAGCGATCCCGCTGCCAGATGACCCGGGCGATGACGACCTGACGCCCACGACGAATGTCGACATATTCGCCGGCTTGCAAAGGATCGTCGCTGGCGATCATCATCCCGCGCGACGAGATGTTATGAATACACGCGTCACCCCAGCCACGAGCGGACTTCATGCGACAGGGAATCAAAACCTGTCGGCGCGCCTCGCGGCTTTTGTAACTGGGGAGTCCCCGCGGCATGACGATCCTTTCGCGTCCAACGACTGTCCATATTGGTCAGACACGAAGAAAGTGTGAATCTGTTGCTGTCACAGGCGCAAATAATGGTCCGCGACAGACGCAAGGGTCTTTCGGATCAGAGAGGCCTTTGGGATTGAAATCGGGAAAACGCCTGTCCGGTCGCCCCCGCTGATCGATGACAAGCGGATGCCGAGGCCATTTATTAGGGACGAGGTGGAGGTTTGCCCCTCCGCCGTAAAAGCTGACCGGCCGGCTCACGCATGGCGCTGTCAGAACGGGCAGCGGCCCGCCCCATAAAAAAGGAGGCCGGCTTTCGCCGACCTCCCTCTTTTCGCAATCAGCCTTGGCTGAGCGTGGCTTATTGGCCAGCGCCCGGACCGTAGGTGATCTCGACGCGACGGTTCTGGACCTCGCGGACACCGTCCGCGGTCTGAACGCGCAGCTTGTCGCGCTGCTCGCCGAACGCTTCGGTGGTGATCGTGCCGTCCGGGATCGAACGCGACGTCATGTACGCCTTCACCGCGTCGGCACGACGCTGCGACAGGCCCATGTTGTAACGCGGCGTACCCGAGGTGTCGGTGTAACCCGCAACCATCACGCGCGCATTGCCGCAGCTCTGGTACTGCGTGATCGCGTTGTCGAGGATCGACGCTGCTTCCGGAGTGACGTCCGACTTGTCCCATTCGAAGAACACGATGAACGGACCCGGCGAGCAAGGCACGGCCTCGGGAGCCGGCGGCGGGGGCGGCGGGGGAGGAGGAGGCGGGGGCGGCGGGGGCGGCGGCGGAGGCGGCGGAGCTGCCGGTTCGCCGAAGTTGTACGCCACGCCACCCAGGATCGAGTGCGAACGGAAACGACCGTCGTGCGTGTTGTTGGCAACGTCGACCAGCTTGACGTTCTCGGCGTTGAAGAAGCGATACTTCAGCGTCGCGTCGATGTGGTCGGTCAGCGGAGCACGGATGCCCGCCAGAGCCTGCCAAGCGAACACGGTGTCCGAGTCGTTCAGGAAGTCGGCACGGTTGTTGAGGGCGTAGTTCGCCTTGACGCGAGCAACGCCGACACCGCCGCCGACGAAGCCCTGGATGCCGTCGTCGGCACCGAAGTCGAGCAAGCCGTTCAGCATGAAGCTGAGCGCCGAAGTCGAGCCGCCGGCATAGCTGTAGCTGCCAGCCGGAACGGTGCCAGCACCGATGCCGGTGTTGGTCAACGTCGTCGAGCTGTAGCCGTCAACCGTCGCGCGACGATAGCCGACTTCGGTTTCCAGACGGAAACCACCGAAGTCGTAACCCATCACGCCGTCGACGTCATAACCATAGTCATGGTCGACGCTGGCAACGCCAGTACGCGAAGCGCCGGTGACATCATAATCGATGTCTTCGACGATCATCCCGCCGCCTTCGATGCCGACGTACCACGACTTGTCGCGGGCGAGGGCAGGCGAAGCCAGAGCGGTGGAGGCAAGTGCCAGAACAATGGCAAGCTTCCGCATCATAGTCCCCTTTCTTGGTTGTCACTACGGACAGCGCAAACCCACTATCGGAGCGTTGGTTTCCACGCAAGCCAACAAAAGCCCGCCACTGTGGCATTAAAAGCACAGAATTTTTGTCAGCCAGAGGCGATCAAACCATGACTCCGCAAAGCGAAAATTACCGCGTGCAGGGCAGAACGCGCTTCTAAATCAACAACTTGCCCTCCAGCCGGCATGGCGATGGACGATTGTTGCGTGCCCAAAACTTTTTTTCCAGCCACTATCACCTCGCGCGCCGGGACACGTCCAGTCCGCCATGCCGTGCCGTCCCATTCGGACCGGCATTGTTCGGCCCTGTTCCACACCGACAGACCCGGACGCGGCGACAGGAATCGCCAGCCGCCCTCGGTCCATCCCGCCAGCATGGCGGGGCGATTTTGCCACGCCGCCACCGGCTGGTCGCCAACGACCCAGGCCTGTCCCGTCTCGACCGTATCGGGCGGAACATTAAGGCCCACGCTTTCGACACAGGGCTGCACCACCATGTCGAGCAGGGTCAGCGCCTCGTTATGGGTGATTTCCTTTTGCGCCTGGCCCGCCGCCAATAGCGGCAGCGTCCAGCGCGGCGTTTCTCCGCTCATCTCATCCCTCTCCCACGAATCCGACCAGCGGCGGCGACGCGCCCCAGGTCCCCAATTGCCGTATCGTCACCCGCTCGCCCACGCTGGCCGTGCCAGTCCAGCCGGGGGCGGTGACGATCGCCTCCTGCTCGCCGACGACGACGCGGTAACGCTCGGCTTCCTCGCCCAGCGGCGCGTCGACCCGGTCGAGCCAGCGCCAGCCGATCCGGCTGCGTCGCGTCCAGCCCAGGGTGACGCGGCCCTCCGCATCCCGTCGGCTTCGCAAACCGACCGGCGCGGGGGGCAGGATCGAACGACCGGCAACATCCGCCACGGCCTGCACCCCCTCGCTTCCATCGGCCACGCCATGCGCCAGGAAGCGGACGCGGGAACCGAGCGCCGTCATCGGCAGGTCGAGGGTCCGCACCGCCTCCGACGCGATCAGGGCGAAGGGTGTTCCGGGCACGGCCTGCCCGATCCGATCCTCCGTTCCGCGCAGCCCGCGGCGCAGTTCGCTCAGCCGCCAGCGCCGGTCGCCCAAGGGCTCGGCACGCGCGAACTGGAGCAGTTCGCCGCCGACCCAGGCCAGGTTACGTCCCGCCTCGATCGCCGCCGCATCGGCATCGGCCAAGTCTTCGGCCACCGTCACCACCAAGGCCCCGCGCCGGTCGATCAGCGTCCCGCCCCCGCTCCCCGACGTCAACGCCGTCACGCTCCCGATCACGCCGGGCAGTGCGGTGGTGCCGATCGCGGTCCAGCTGGCCCCTTCGTCCAGGCTATAGGCGAGGTTCGCCCCCCGCCATGCCGGCCCGCCCGCCGCGACGATGGTCAAACGCGGAGCCGACAACAGGTCATCGGTCAGCGGCGGCGTCTCGAAGGCGAGCAGCCGGGTCGCCCCGACGCTCAGGTCCGCCGGATGCGCGATCCGCCCCGGTGACGCCGACAGGACCGGCCCGGCATGGCCGACCGGCACGCAGGTCAGGCGTACCGCCATCGCTTCCCACGCCGCCTCGACCACGCGCCATCGCCCCGCCTCGCCCGCGATGGCGACGATCCCGCCGGGAGCGATGGCCAGGCCCTCCGGACCTAACATGACGATACGTCGCACCCGCTCGGCCTGTCGGCGCGCCAGTCGATCTTCCGCCAGCGTTCTGGCGGTGCCGGCGTCGAGCGCGGCGGCAAGGTCCAGCCGCTCGTCCCGCACTCCGCCGGACCGGCGCGCGCGCTGCATCCCGATCTGATAATCGCGCGCCGGATCGTAATAGGCGATGGTCACGCTGGCGGGGATCACCGCCTCCGCCGCCACGTCGCGTTGGCCGCGCCGCCCCGGCCCCTGCACACCCATCGCCTCGTCGCGGATGACGGTCGCGGTCGCGGTCGCGGCGGCGTCCGGGACGGCGAGCCTTACACCCGCCCCCTCCGCCACCCACTGTCCGCCGCTCATATCGGCGAGCATGTCCAGCACGGCGCGCACGCTGCCGCCGCTGGCCGCAAATCCCGCCACCATCGGCCCGGCATCGCCCGCACGCACCAGCGGCGAAAGACCTTGCGCGATCATACCGCAGGATATGGCCGCCGCATCCGCCTCCACCTCGAAGGTGAGTTGGGGAATCCGGTTGCCGAACTCGGCCAGCGCCAGCCCCTCGAACACCGCATAGGCAATCCCGCGAAAGGCCGAGCTGCGGGCACCTTCGATCGAGGCGATCAGCGGATCGACCGGCTGGGTCTCGGTACCCGTGTAGAGGCGAAAGCCGGTCGCGACCTTGAAATCGCCCGCTTCCCCGCGCAACAGGCGTCCATCGGCCCAGATGCGTCCGACGCGCCGGATCGTGCGCCCCGACAAAGCGACCGCGAAATTGGCGGAATAGCTGTAGCTTTCCGTACCAGACCGGCCCTTGCCCCCGCCGGAAACGCCGCGTGTCTCGACCAGATCGGTCGCCCAGATCACGGGTCCCGCCACGCGCATCGTGCCGAAGATCGCGGGCATCTGCGTACCATAGCTGGAAGTCTGCACCGACAATTCGGTCAGGCGCGGCCCCTGCCGCCGGGGCGATCCCAGCACGGCATGATCCACCCGGTTGCCGATCAGCGCGCCGATCGCCCCACCCACGGGCCCCAGCAGCGCTCGGCCCACCGTGCCCAAGACCAAGGTCGCCATTATCCCTCCCCCTTCCAATATCCCAGGACCGGCCAGGGCGGCACGCCCGGCCGCCAGGCGACACGGGCCAGACTCGCATCGGCATGGACGATCCCATCGCTCACCCGGATCGCCAGATGCAGCTGCCCCGGCCCCGCGCGCAGCAGCATCACCGCGCCTGGCGCATCGTCCCCGCGCGCGAATTGCGCATCGAGCAGCCCGGCCACCCGAGCTTCATCCCCGCTCCGCCAGCCATAGCCGGTGGGCGCCACCCGCCCCGTCGCCACCGCGACCAGGCCGACACAGTCGAGGCCATGTGCAGGCTCGCGCCCGTGCAGCCGGAACCGCGTGCCGACCAGCGCGCGCGCCGCCGCTTCCACTCGGCTCATGTACCGGGATAGCGGGTGAGAAGGTCGATGCCCGGCAGGAACGGCTCGCCGCGAAAGTTCACGACATTGTCGAAACGCGACAGGCAGGTCTCCAGCCGTTTGTCGCAGCCCTCGACCAGTTCGATCAGCGGATGGCCCGCCACCGCGAAGGCGGGCGGGGCGGAGAGCCGAAGCGTGGCGCCATCCGACCGGACGATCGGACTTTCCAGCCCGCCATTCTCCCCACCGAACCAGATCAGCCGCCCCTGGCCATAGGCGTTGGCGACTGGCTCGGTGTGATTCAGCGTCAGCATCACCGCGCCGTCCCACGCCGTCACCCGCGCGAAACGCCGCCGCCCCGCCATCGCCACCCGACACCGCCGATCGCCCAGCGTCGCGCGGCAATCGGGCGAGGTCTCCTCCGCCACTGGCCGGTCGAGCAGCGCACCCACCCCGCGAAGTTCGGCGGTGAAGCCGCCCTCACCCAGTTGCACCGACCCGATCCTGCCCTGCCCGAGCGGCACGGCGGCCTCCTCGCCGGTCCAATCGACCGCGATCGCCGCCACGCTCGCCCCGTCCCAGCGTCCCGCCATCAGATCGCGCTCGTCGATCGCGACACTGGTCAATGCGCCCGAAGCATCCATCAGATCCGGGTCCAACCCGTCGCCGCGCAGGATCGCACTCGGCGTCAGGCCGGGCGCGGCGCGGTAGCGAAGCCCCTCGATCCACAGATCGCGGTCATGGCCGCTCAGCCCGATCGTCACCCCGTCGCGCCGCTCGATCCGCCAGCACAGGACGCGCCCGGTCAGCGTATCGCCGCTCATGCCTCGCGCACCTCGACCAGCGGGACCGAAGGGGCCGCGCCTGCCCGGAACCCGGCCAGCGTCGCGCTCAGCCGATCCTCGGCGAAGCGGACGGGCACGTCGAAGGTGAAATCGGCGGTGATCGCGTCCCCGACGGCGGGAGCGGTATCGAACAACAGCCAGCCGCCCGGTTCCATCACGAAGCCCGTCACGGCCCTGCCCGCCACCGTCACCGAGACGCTGCCGGCGACCGGCCGGGTGATGCGGCGCGACTGATCGCCATAATGACGGACCAGCGCGAAGCGGCGGGTCGTGCCGTCGCCGGTCCCGATGCTCTCGTCCATCCCGACGCTGTCGAAGGGATCGCGCAGGCGAAAGCCGCGTGCCGGGCCCATCCGCGCCCGGAAAAACGCCAGCAGCGCCGCGATGTCGTCCACCGATCGGATGCCGGGGCCGACGTCATAGGTCGTCCGCGCCTCCGCCCAGCTCGCATTGCGTGCCTCGCGCCCGCCCGCGCTGGTCAGGATCGCGGTGGAAAAGCCAGGCGTCACCTCCGCCTCGCGCCCCAGCGCCAGGGGGAAAAGCACATCGTCGAAAGCCTGCATGTCATCCTCCCCCTCCCAACAGACGAAGCCGTCGCGCATCACCTGCGGCATCGCCCAGAGATATGTCGCGGCCACACCCCGCTCTCGCGCCACATGCGCGGCGTCGGTGATCCATCCCCATTGCGCCCGCTGCTCGGCGCGCAGCACGAAGCCCGACAGATAATGTTGTCGCTCCGGCGGATAGCCGAGCCGCGCCTGGGCCAGCGCGACGCCCTTGCGGGTTGAGGCGGTGTCGCCCGCCGTCACCCAATCATAATCCTCCAGTTGCAGCACATCGAAGGCCGGGCTCGCCCAGCCGACCGGCATGTTGGCGCGTTTGGCCTCGGGAGCCTGCGGATCGAGCACGGTCGGCAGATAGGTGAGCAGATGCGTGACGCATCCAGGGGCCGCCGCCTTCGCCGCCGCACAAAGCGCCGCGGTCGACGCCGCCAGACACGCCCCCGCCCGGTCGAGCGTGTCACGCTGCGCCTGCGTCTCCGCACCGCCGATGCTCGCCATCGCCACCGGCGCGAATGCCGCCACCGCCGCCGCGTCATAAAGGCAAGGCGCGCCGTCCGAGGGACGGACCCACCACCAGGGCTCGCCGACTTGGAATCGCGGCGCCAAGCCCACTGTCTCGCCGATCGCCAGAAACGCCCCCGCGACCGTCTGCAGATAGGCCATCGCGCCGCCATGCGCCGGGCTGAGCAGGGTCGAGGGCGGCGACCAGCCGGTCAGGGCGGGCGCTCCGTCCGCCGAGCGCTGTTTCCAATCGCCCCAGCAATGCGCGTCGAACAATTCGTAGGACAGCGACCAGATCAGCTCGTAACCCAGCACCCGGGCCCCATCCGCAAAGCCACGATGCCAAGCCGCGCACGCCGCATTGAGCGCTCCGCCGACAAGGCTGGCATAAAGTCCCTCGCCATGGCGCTCGAGCCGGAAATAATGGCTCATCCCGACATAATGGACGATGCTGCCGCGGCAGCCGAGGTGCAGCATGTTGCGCAGCAAACGCTGCGGGGTCAGGTGGTAGCTGTCGTCATAGCCGCTCGCGATCCGAAAGCCATGTTCGGGCAATACCGCCGCGCCGATGCCGATCACCGCATCGGGACCATCGCACGCCATGTCGGTCAGTTCGACCCAGCCCTGCTGCGGCTGCTCCAGCAACCCTGCGCTCGCGTCATAGCCCGGCGCGACCAGCGAGACGAACATCCGGTCGACATCCCCAGCCCAGACGGGATCGCGATCCTCGGGAAATCGAAATCCGCCATCGAGGTCGGCAAAGTCGAGGATGATCTCGGCATCGTCCGCCGTGCCGGCCGCGTAATTCCACAGCCGGACATACCAGGCGCGAGCCTGCCCCTGCGCGTCGCGACCCTCGATGGTCAATGTGGGCCCGTGAACCGCGTCGAGCGGCTTGATCCCGCCCGAACGCCAGCGGAACCGCAACCGGCATTCCCGATAGTCGCGCACCGTATCATAGCGCAGCAGCGGGTGGTCGTGCCGATCCGCCGACTCCCAGATCAGCCCCGCCAGATCGTCGGCGCGGTAGAAGACCGTATCGACACGAAGCGAGTCCGCCCCGCCCGCCACCACCGAGGCCATCATCGGGCGCGGGAAATCGACCGTCCAATATCGGGGATCGAAGCGGGAAAGCGTATCGCTCCGCTGGTCCCGCCGCTCCTCATTCAGACACCATTGCATCGTCCGTCTCCCACATCCGGCCTGCGCCACTATCGGGCTTCTCCCTCCGCCGGGCTGACGCCGGCGATGGAGGGAGGAGGCAGCCTCAGTCCTCGGCCAGCGCCGCCCGTACGGCCCGCGCAACCTGTCGGCCGGAGCGTTGCAGCGCTCCGCTCGCCTCGCCTGCGTCGGCATGGATCGTGATCGCCACCCGAACGTCGCGCGGTGCGCCACCGGCGCGCAGCGTCTCGATCCGCCCGCTGCTGGTCGGCACGAAGACCTCCGGCCCCCGCTCGCCGATCAGATAGGGACGATCGGGCGACACCGGCCCGCCGGTCGCCCGGCCCGGCAGCCCCGAGACCAGCCCCCCCAGCAGATCGAGCAGACCCGCGCCGCCGCCCATCGACGCCACGCCCTGCCGCAGGGCGGCCCGCGCGATCGCATCCAGCGCCGACAGGGCCGTCGCCTTCAATTCCTCGAAACCGAACTTGCCGGTCCGTGCCGCACGAAGCAGCGCGCCCTCGACGCTTCGCGCGCCCAACTCGGCGGCATCGCCCAGCCCGCGCGACAATTCGCCGCGCATCGCCGCCATGTCGGCAGCGAAGCCGCGCATGTCGATGCGCGGTGCGATGTCCTGCTCATCCATCCGGATACATCTCCTGCAAGCGGGCGAGCGTGGCGGGGGAAGGCGGCGAGTCCCCTGCCCGCCCCGCGCCCGTCATCGCCGCCGCGACGCCGTGAAGCTCGGCCGGGGTGGCACGCCAGAAGCGGTCGGGCGACCAGCCCAGCACCGCCCCGGCCATCCCCGCCAGCCGCCCCACCTCCTCGGCGAACGTCACCGCCCCCCCAGTATCTGGCGCAGCAATTGCCGCAGCACGGGCGCCAGCGCCGCCAGCCCCAGATCGACCAGCGCCTCGCCCAGCGTCTCGCGATTCAGCCCCTCGGGCACCTCGCGCAGGCAATGCCAGATCAGCGCCGCCGCCTCGCCCAGGGAAAGTTTACCCTCGCTTGCACGCTCGACCAGTTCGAACAGCGGGCCCAGTTCGCCCTCCGCCGCGACCAGCGCCTGGAAACTCGGTCGCACGACCAGTTCCGCACCGCCGATACGCAACGGAGCCTCGCCTCGCATGGGATTCGCGCCCCCGCTCATGCCGCCACCACCGGGCCGGAGCTTTCCAGCGCAAGCGTGTAGGTCCGCTCACCTCCGAAATCGCCGCTGTAATCGAGTCGCGACACCAGGAACCGTCCGGTCATCGAACCGCCGCTTTCGAAGCTCAGCCGATAGGTCTCGATCGTCCCCGCCAGTGCATGGCCGCGCATCCGCGATTCCGCCGCCGATCCGGTGAACACGCCCGCCCCCGCGACACTGACATGCCGGACGCCCGCGCCGGACAGCAATTCGCGCCAGCCGCCCGAATCCTTGCTGGTCACCACCACCGTCTCGCCATTGATCGACAGCTGCGTCGTGCGCAGCCCCGCCATCGTCGCAAAGGCGGGCGGCTCCGCCCCGTCGCCGATCTTGAGCAGAAAGGCGCTTCCCTTTTCGATTGCCATGTCCGTTCCCCCTTATTGATCCACCCGCCACAACCGGGCGCGCCACTCGACGCTCGCGGTCCAGCGCACGCCGTTCTTCGCCGTTCGCGTCGCCATGACGCTCAGCCCCGCGACCCGCCATCCGCCCGCCAGCGTCTCGGGCAATGCGATCGCCTCGACCGTCTGCATCGCAGCGCGCAGCCGCAGGGGACGCTCGCCCTCGTCGGTGAGGGTCAGGGTGACGCGCAGTTCGCGCCCCTCGATCCCGGCCGCGCCCCAATCGCCATCGCTCGGCTCACCCAGCACCGCCTGCGGCACGCTCGCCCGCAGCGGCGCGGCGTCGAACAGGCTGACCGCCAGCGGCTGCAAGGCGGCGCGCAAGACGTCGATCAGCCCGGCCCGCAACGCCTCGCGCGCGGTCATGCCCGCCGCCTCGGGCTATCGAGCCGCATCCGCCGCCAGGGGCGCCACAGCGCCGCGACGGCGGCGGGCGGCACGGCCGCAGCATCGCGATTGTCGAAGAGATGCGCGCCCATGATCGCCACGCCGTGCACGATCTCCGGGGGCAGATTGGCCCAGCCATCGGCGAGCCCGGCGCGATACCGCACCGTCACCGGCCCGCTCGACCGGACCCAGCCGCGTCCGTCGCGGTCGATCTCGCCCACGCCGTCGCCGACCGACAGGATCGCCGCGATCGGAGTCGCGCCCAGCGCCTGCCAGTCCGCCGCCCCCGCCAGTCGTTCCTCGCCCAGGCGCTGGATCAGCACCTGTCCGCAAAAGGATTCGGCCAGCCCCAGCGCGACGCCCGCGACGCGCTCGACCAGGGGGGCCTCATTCCCCTCCTCCAGTCGCAACAGGGCGCGCACCGCCCCCGCCGCCGCCATGACGGTCGCGGCGGGCATGGGCTCCATCGTCCCGCTCATCATGAATTCTCCTTCACCGATACAAGTTGCGACATGTCCGACACATGGGCGTCACACTTGGGGAGCAGAGACTCGTCCAGCCGCTGCCCGCCTCCCCCTTGGGCACCGGCCATGCCGACCCGGCCCCTCCCCCGGCCGTGTCCGGCATCCTCCCTGAACTACGGGGCAGCCCCCTGCCGGCTGCCCCGATTTTTCGGAGGCTTAGTTGGCCGAGAATCTCATCAGCTTGATCGCCTCCGAGTCGCTGACGCAGCCGCCGACCCGCCGCGTGGCGTAGAAGGTGACGAACGGCTTGTTGCTGTAGGGATCGCGCAGGATCGCGGTCTCGGCGCGTTCGGTGATGAGATAGCCCGCCTGGAAATTGCCGAACGCGATGGCGCAGGCGTCGGCTGCGACGTCGGGCATATCCTCCGCCTCGACCACCGGATAGCCGAGCAGCGTCGCGGGCTGCCCCGCCGCCAGCCCCGGTGCCCAGAGGAACTGGCCATCGGTCGTCTTCAGCTTGCGGATGCGCGCCGAAGTGGCGGCGTTCATCACGAAACATGCCCCCTGACGGTATGGCGCGCGCAAGCTCTGAACCAGCTCGATCAGCCGTTCGTCGGGGGCGGGCCCGAACGAGGCCGATGCGCCGGTCGCCAGATATTGCAACGTGCCGAAGGCGCGCGCGCCGTCCTTGGCGGTCGAGCTGGGGTTGGTCAGAAAGCCCTTGGGCCGGTTGACGCCCGATCCGGTGACGAACGCCTGCCCCTCAGCCCGCGCGAATTCGGTCGCGATCTCGCCCGCGAGCCAGCCCTCCACATCGAACGCCGCATCGTCCAGCATCGCCTGGCTGGCCGAGGGGTTGGCGTAAAGCTCGCCCATCGGCGGCGCGAGTTCGACGAAGCTGGGCGTCGCCGTCTCGGGCCGCGCCGCCGTCTCGCTCGCCCAGCCCGAAGGCGTGCCGCCGGTCGTCACCAGCTTGCGATAGCCCGCCGACCCCACGCTCACGACATTGGCGATGGCGCGGATCGGCGAGATGCTTTTCAGAACTGCGGCGATCGTCGCATCGATCTCGCGCGGCACGGCAAAGCCGCCGCTGTCGCCGGTGGTGCCGGTAAAGGCCTTCAACTCGACGGTGGTGCCGCTGCGCACATAGCCGTCAAAGGCACCGCCGCTCTTGCGCGCACCATCCAGCACGGGTCGTTCGATCACGTCCATATCAATCCCCCTTGGTCAAAATGTGATTCACGCGGGCGAGCGGCTGCATCGGCACCGTCACCAGGCTGATTTCGAGCAACTCGGCCGACAGGATCGCGCGGGCGGCGCCCTGATGGACGACGCGCGGCCGGTATCCGACCGACAGCCCCGCCACCGCCCCCGAGCGGACCAGCGCCGCCAGTGCCAGGTCGTCGACCACCCCGTCGACCGACAGGCCGATATCGTCCTCCGCCAGCGCGACGATGCGCCCCATCGGCTCCCCCCGATGCTGCCAGAGCAGCGGCACAGGCTCCGCGCCTGCAAAGGCGCCCCGCCGCATCACGTCGCCCGCCCGGTCCATCCGGTCCCAGATCGCGGCATAGCCGGTGAAGGTCAGGCTCATTTCAGCCAGTCCTCCATCCCCAGCCGCATCGCGATCCCCGCCAGCAGCAGCGCGCCCAACAGCCGGGTCAGCCAACCGACCGCGCTTTTCCACACCGACGACTTGGCCTCCCGCCACGCCGACAGCAGTTCGCGCAGCTCGGCGACATCCTCGGCCGCATCGGCATCGGCGAGGCCCAGCCGGGTCAATGCCCGCGTCGCGCCAAGTTCGCCCGCTTCCTCCGCCACCGCACGCAGGGTCACGAGGTCCGCCCCGCTATCCGCCGCCTGCGCCAGCAGCCGCGCCAGAACATTGATGTCGAGTTGGGGGCCGCTCATGACAGACCTACCATGGCGCGCTTTTCCGCCGGATCGAGGAAGTCCGCGCTCGCCGCCATTTGCCACAGCATCTGGCGCTCCTCGGCCAGCGCGGTGACGCGATTCACATCGACCGACAGGGTCGCCCCCTCGAACCAGCCCGCCAGCCCCTGTGACAGCCCGCTCAGGATCGCCCCCGCCAGCGGCAGGATCGCCTGGCGCCACAGCGCACGGTTCGCCTCGCGGTAATTGGCATAGGTGTTGTCGCCGGGCAGCCCGAGCAGCATCGGCGGCACCCCGAAGGCCAGCGCGATCTCGCGCGCCGCCGAGGACTTGGCCGCGATGAAGTCCAGCTCCGCCGGGGTCAGGCTCATCGCCTGCCACTTCAGTCCGCCTTCGAGCAGCAGCGGACGCCCCGCATTGCCGCTGCCCGCAAAGCCCTCCATCTCGGCGCGCAGCCGCTCGAACTGGTCGGGGGTCAGGGTCGAGCCATCGCCCGGATCATAGACCAGCGCCCCCGAAGGCCGCGCCGCATTGTCGAGCAACGCGCGATTCCACGCCGCCGCCGCATTGTGAATCGCGATCGCCCCCGCCGCCGCGCCCAGGCAGCCCAACCCATAATGATCGTCGAGCGGGTGGCAGCTTTTCAGATGCACCACGGACGGACGGACCAGATCGACCGGCAGCGTCGTCACCCGTCCGCCCGCACGGTAAAGATAGGCGGCAGGCCAGCCGCTCGCGTCCAGTTCCATCGTCACCCGCTCGGGACGCAGCGCGAACAGCTCGGCGACCTGGCCAACGGCATCGCGCAGCACCTGCACATAGGCATTGCCGTGCAGCAGCATATGGGTCGCGACCGTCTCCAGCAGCGCCTGCCCCTCGCTGCGCGCCGCGACCAGCGCGACCAGCTCGGGGTGCGAGGCGGTCAGCGGCGCATCGGCCAGCCCGACCGCGACCATCCGCACCGCGCGCTGCGCCACCGGATTGCGCAGATAGCCCTCGCGTACCTGCGTTTCATAGGATGGCGCCGCCCCCGTCAGCGGCACCCCCGACCGGGCCAAGCCCAGCCCGAGCAAAGGACGCGCGGCCCCCCGCCCGGTCTTGCGACCGAACATCCTCATCGTCGAATCTCCTTTGGCTCCTCCCCGGCACGGGGAGGTGGCAGCGCGCAGCGCTGACGGAGGGGGACTTCCCCACGGGACGCCCCCGAGTGGCGATCCCCCTCCACCAGCTTCGCTGGTCCCCCTCCCCGTACCGGGGAGGATCAAGAGCTATAAATTCCGTATCCCCGGCGCACCCCGCCCCGACAGCATCAGCTCGGTCAGCGCCCAGACCAGCGCATCGGCGCGATCCGGCGAGCGGCCCGGCCCGTCATAGGCCCCCGCCACGCCCAGCCCGCACAACTCGTCCTCCAGCGCGGGGAAACCGCGCGAATGCCACACCCGCCCCTGAGCATAGAGAAAGGACACCGGCTCCGCCCGCGCGGCCTTCCCGATCGAGGCATAGACCAGATGCACCGGCAAGGTCGGATCGGCGAGCCGCAGCACGCTCTCCACCATGTCGCCGCCCTGGTTGCGCTCGGCCACCACCCGGTCCGCGCGGTTGCGCCGGGCGCAGCCCGCCACCCGCGCCGCCCAGCCTTCGGGCGACAGCCCCGCCTCGCTGGCGTCCTCCAGCACATAGCCATGCCCGTCGCGGCCCAGCCCGACCGCGACGATCCCGCAGGCATCGCCGCTGCTGGTCGCGGGTGGATCGACGCCGACCACCACCCGGTCAAGCGCGGGCATCGTCTTCGCCCGCTGCCGGTCGAGCAGCGCGCGGGTCCACAACGCCCCCTCGCGGTCGTCGACCATCTCGCCGTCCAGTTCCTGTCGCCCCAGCCGCGTGTCGCCATATTGCGCCAGCATCGCGTCCTGGAAGCTGTCGGGCAGATGCGCATTGTCGCTGGTCCGCCCGATCGTCTCGACGCAATCGGGCAGCGCCATGACCTTGCGCATCAGCGGCGTTGCGCGCGGCGTGGTCGTGACCAGCACGCGGGGGCGCTCCCCCAGCCGGAGCGTCATCATCAGATTGTCCCATCCGGCCTCCCCCTTCCATTTGCCCAGTTCGTCGCACCACGCCGCATGATGCTGCGGCCCGCGCAGAGCCTCGGGCGCCGCCGCCGAATAGGCGAAGCCGATTGCGCCGGATGCGAAATGCACCTGCCCCAGGCTGCCGATCCAGCGCGGCGTCTCGCTCTTGCGCGCCACCGCCAGCAGGCCGCTTTCGCCGCGCACCATCACCCGCTCGACATCGCGAAGGGTCGCCCCCATCAGTGCGATCCGCGCACCCGGATTGTCACGGGCGAGCGCACTCACCCACTCCGCCCCCGCCCGCGTCTTGCCGAAGCCGCGCCCCGCCCGGATCAGCCAGACCCGCCAGTCGCCCGGCGGCGCGATCTGTCCGTCATGCGCCCATAATTCCCATCGCTCGACCAGCTCGCGCTTCTGCGCCGGGGTCAGCGCCGCCAGCGCCTGCCCCCGCGCCTCCGGTTCCAGCATCGCCAGCGTGGCGAGCCGCGTCGTCGCATCCTCTCTCGCCATCACGCCATCCCCTTCAACCGCCGCCGCGCCAGCCCGTCGAGCGCGCGTTCCAGCGCCGCATCGGTTTCCGCCGCGCTTGCCCGTGCCGCCTCGCTTGCCCCGTCACCGGCATCGGCCAGCGCATCACGGCGCGCGAGCAGCTTCAGATAAAGTTGCACCTCGGTCGCCAGGAACGGCGGCGTGATGGAGAGGCCGGCGATCCCCACACCGGCCTCTCCACCCCCCTCGCCATCCCCATCCTTGGCCCCGACCGCCAACAGGGCGAGCATCCGGCGCAGCAGTCCTTCCTCGACCAGCGCATGTGCCGCACCGATCGCCGCGTCCCAAGCCTCGCCAAAGGCCCGGTCACGCCGCCGGAGCGAACGTGACGACGCGAGCGTCTCTCCCACCGCCCGCGCCGCCACGCCCGCATCGGCACTGACCGCCAACGCCTCCAGGAATTGCCGTCGCCGCGCCTGCGTCCACCGCGCGCCCTCCCCCGTTCCGGCCATCCCCGCTCCCCCGTAACACCAAGCGCGAACCCGACCGCTCCCTCGGTCGTATCCGCCCTCGATGTTCTCTTTATGTACCGTTTGCAGCGGGGTTTGTATCCAACAAACGAACCAGATGGGTTGGAGGCATAAAAGCGACTTGCCAGACGCGGAACGCATCGGCATTAGGCGTGGCTTCCCGAGAGGGGGCGATTAGCTCAGTTGGTAGAGCGTCTCGTTTACACCGAGAATGTCGGCGGTTCGAGCCCGTCATCGCCCACCATTCCAAACATCACTAAACAGCCCCACTCCGGCGAAGGCCGGGGTCGAGATGTGATGCGCTAGATGGAGCGCCGATGCGTCGAAAGAGATTTTGTTCGCGCGGAGGCGCGGAGAACGCGGAGGTATCTCGCTCGTGGCATCTTCATGCCTCCCTCCGCTTAGTGATGAAGCCGGGCCGCAGCCAATCGGACGACCTCTCTGCGTCCTCCGCGCCTCCGCGCGAATAAATTGTCCGGGATGAAGCGCTGTAAAAAGGTAACTGGACCCCGGCCTTCGCCGGGGTGGTTCCCGTCCGCAGAGGGTCCGCGATCAGGCAAGCTTCCAATAGGTCGCGTACCGCTCATGCGCGATGCGGTGGTAGGGGACCAGCCGCACCGGCCGGCCGTCCGCCGCCGGGATGGTGAACTCCAGCGGCTTGCCCGTGGCGCTGATCTTCTTCGCCAATGCATCAGGCTCGCCCGACAGCGTCGGTGCCTGGAAGGGCGTGGCGTTATAATCACCGTATTTGCGTTCGTTGACGATAATGTCCGCGCCCGGTGCCAGTCCCTCGCGGCCCAACGCGCCGGCGAGCACCAACGGACCATAGGTGAAGGCGACGATCTCCGGCGCGGCAGGGGCGCTTTCGACGGCAGGCTCCATGGCCAGCCGCCATTCGACCGTGTCGCCGGTCTTCCACGTCCGCGTCAGTTCGGCATAGCGGCCCGGCTTGTCCGAACGCGACACCTCGGCCCCGTTGACCAGCAGGGTCGCGGTGCGGCTCCATTTCGGGTGGCGCAGCTTCAGCGTCAGTTCGGTCGGCTGGCGCAATTTCCAGCGGAACTGGCTATTCGCCGCCTCAGGGAAGCGGGTGGACTGGGTCAGTTCCGCCCCCTTGTCGGCCCAGCGCACCGTCGAGGGAATGAACAGGTTCACGTACAGCGCGCGATCGTCATGGAAGTAGATCGAGTCGCGATACTTCACATGGTTTTCCATGCCCGTGCCGGTGCAGCACCAGAAGCTGTCCTCCGGGGTATGATAGAGCTTCATGTAACCAGGCCGCGCGCCCTGGAAATAGGTCGCCATGCCCGAATCCGGATCCTGCGAGGCGAGGATGCCATTGTAGAGCGTGCGCTCATAATAATCGGCATATTCGGCGCGCGGGTCGTGCAGGAACAGCGCGCGGGTCAGCTTGAGCATATTATGCTGGCAACAGGTCTCCGATCCCTTGGCCGAAAAGACATGCTTGTCGAAATCGGCCATGGCGAAGAAATGCTCGCCATCGCCATGCCCGCCGGTCGCAAAGGCACGGGTATGCGCGACCGTCCGCCAGAAAAAGGCGGCGGCGTCACGATATTTGCCGTCGCCGGTTGCCTCGAACACGCGCTGGAACCCGATGATCTTGGGAATCTGCGTATTGGCATGCATCCCGTCGAGATGATCCTGCCCCTTGACCAGCGGATTCATCACCGCCTTTTGCGAGAAGCGCTGGGACAGCGACCGATAATCCTCGTTGCCGGTCATGAAATACAGGTCGGCATAGACCTCGTTCATGCCGCCATATTCGGTCTGCAGCATCGTCTCGAACTGCGCGTCGGACAGCGGCTTGGTCGCCACGACACCCCAGTCGGCCAGCCGGATGAGCACCGCCCGCGCCGGCTCGCTACCCGCGAGCAGCGCCGCATCGCGCAGCCCCGCATAGACCTTGTGCAGCGTGTACCAGGGGACGCCCGTAATCGGCTCGCCACGCAAATGGGCCGCGACCAGCGCAGGACCCTTGGGGAAGGCGCAGACCAAGCCGGTCCCCGCCGCCTGCTGGCACGCGGCCAGTTCGCCCGCGATATAGTCGATCCGCTGGCGATACCTCTTGTCCTTGGTCGCACGGTACGCCAGCGCGCAGGCGGAGAGATAATGGCCCAGCGTATGGCCGTGGCAGTTGATCTCCTCCCACATCGGCTCCGATTCCCAGCCGCCATAGACAGGCGCCTTGGGCTTGAGCCCCGCATTGGTGCGGAAATTGGCGAGCATCCGATCGGGCTGCAGCCGCATCAGATACGCCTCGGTCATCTTCTGCGCATGGAGGAACGGCCCGTCATCCAGCGAGACGTCGGCCATGTCGAAGGGTTGGACGAGGGTGGCGGGAACGGGACCACGGCTCTTGGCCTGCGCCCAGGCGGTCGCGGGGATCACCGCCCCCCAGCCGGTCGCCAGCGCCCCGATGCTGGCAGTGGACAGAACGTCGCGACGCGACGGGGCATGGCAGCATGGGCGCAACGATCTTCTCCGACTATTTATATTTTCCCTATGGGTAGACAGGCTGCCCCCGACAGCGCAACCGCTTTTTCCAACGCCTGAAAAAAGGTCCCGCCACGAGGAACATATGGCCCATGCCGGAGCCGCAAGACCGCCAACGGCCGACGCGGCGGCCTGTCAGCGCACATCCTAGCTGCAAAGATTTGTCCGACAGAATCGGACCGGTCAGGCGACTGGCCTGATCACCTCGCCCCGAATGCGGTGGCTCTCCCCCAGCCGAAGCGTCATGGTCCACAGCCGCTGGACCAAGGGGCTGTCCGCGCGCTGATGGCCCGGCAACATCGCGACCAATGCCTGCGCCAAGGCCAGCCCCAGATCATCGAGCGCGAGCGAAAAGCAGGTCAGGTCAGGCGACAGCGCCCGGCAGGCGGGATTGTCGCGCAGCCCGATCACCGCCACGTCGCGCCCCGGCTCCAGCCCCAGCCGCCGCAGCGCGCGATACGCCCCCACCGGTGCCGTCTCGCCCATCAGCAGCAGCGCGGTCGGGCGGTCGGCCAACGCCATCAACTCTCGCGCCGTCGTCTCGCCATCGCTCTCGTCGGTTTCACCATGATGGACCAGCACGGGGTCGAAGGCGATCCCCGCCTGCTCCAGCGCGGCGCGATAACGCTGGACGACGATTTGGCTGTTGTTGATCGTCGCGGTCGGCGCGACCAGCCCGATGCGACGGTGCCCCGCCCCGATCAGCAGCGCCATCGCCTCCGCCACCACGCTTTCGAAATCCAGGTCGATCCACGCATAGTCGCGCGGCGTCTCGGTGCGTCCCAGTGCGACGAAGGGGATGGCCTGATCGAGCAGGAAGGTGATGCGGGGATCGTCATGCTGCGTCCCGGACAGGACCCAGCCATCGACCGTGCGCCGCGACACGTGCCGCCGCAAAAAGGTCAGCCCATCCTCCCCCTTGCGTGCCAGCAGCACGACGAGATCAAGGTCATGCTCGCCCAGTCCGTTCTGCAAACCCTCCAGCAAAGCCATGAAGAACGGATCGCCATGAATCGCGCTGTCATGCTCCAGCGTCAGCATGAAGCCGACCGTCCCCGTCCGCCCACTGCGCAGGGTCCGCCCCGACTGGTTGGGGATATAGCCGAAACGCTCGGCTGCCGTGACGACCCTCTGCCGCGTGACCGGACTGACATCCTTGCGGTCGTTCAGCGCGCGCGACACCGTGCCGATCGACAGGCCCAGATGATTGGCGAGCTCGCGTATATCCATTGGACTTTGATCGCGGCGCGGCGCGGTCCGCACAAGGGGCATTGACAGGGTGGCTTGTCGGCATGATGATCCGTAAACGTTTACGGCTGTCGAAGAATGGCGTTGGGAGGATTCGGGTTTGGACACGCTCGTCCTGGAAGCGCACGCCATCGGCTGGGCCTATGACGGCCATTGGTTGCGGATCGAGGCGCATGGCCCGGACGGGCTGCGGCTGCGGGCGTCCTGCTTTCCTGATCGCGGCGGGCGGGCCGGGGCATTGCGCGATCACGCATCGGAGGCAACGCGGCCCGCACCGGTCGTCACTCGCACCGGCGGCACCGCCCGGATCACCCATGGCCGCCTGACCGCCGAGGTCGATCTCCAGGGCCGGGTCCGTTTCCGGAATGCGCAGGGCGAGGTGCTGTTGGAGGAGAAATGGCGGCAGCGCGACACGATCAGCAAATATTGGACGGTCGGCACCGACGAGGTTCGGACGATCAGCGCGCTGGGCCTGTCGGGGCGCGAGTTCAAGCCACTGACCGGCGATGTCGCGCGCCTCGCCATACGGTTCGAGGCCAAGCCGGGCGAGCGCCTTTATGGCATGGGCCAGTATCAGCAACCCAATCTGGATCTGGCGGGCTGCACGCTCGAACTGGCGCAGCGTAATTCGCAGGCGAGCGTCCCCTTCCTGGTGTCCAGCCATGGCTATGGCTTCCTCTGGAACATCCCGGCGGTGGGCGAGGTGCATTTCGCCGCCAATGGCGCGATCTGGACCGCGCACGCCGCGCGCGAGGTGGATTACTGGATCACGGCGGCCGACAGCCCTGCGGAAATCCTGCGCAACTATGCCAAGGTCACCGGCACCGTGCCGATGATGCCCGACTATGCGCTGGGCCTGTGGCAGAGCAAGCTGCGCTATCGGACGCAGGGTGAGTTGCTGGCGGTCGCGCGCGACTATCATGCACGTGGCATTCCGCTGGCGGTGATCGTCGCCGACTTCTTCCACTGGCCGGTACAGGGCGACTGGCGCTTCGACCCGCGCGAATGGCCCGACCCCGCCGCGATGACCGCCGAGTTGAAGGCGATGGGCACCGAACTCCTCGTCTCGGTCTGGCCGACCGTCGACCACCGCTCGGAAAACTATGCCGAGATGGCCGAAAAAGGCTATCTGGTCCGCGCCACGCGCGGGCTGGACGTACAGCAGGAATTTCTGGGCAACACCCGCTTCATCGACGTCACCCATCCCGGCGCGCGGGAATTCCTGTGGAAGACGGCCAAGCGCCATTACCGGGACAAGGGGGTCGCGCTGTTCTGGCTGGACGAGGCCGAACCCGAATATAGCGCCTATGATTTCGACAATTACCGCTATCACACCGGCAGCGTGCTGGAGGTCGGCAACGCCTATCCGCTCCATTATGCCCAGGCCTTTCATGACGGGCTCCGGGCGGCGGGCGAGACCGAGATCCTCAGCCTGGTCCGCTGCGCCTGGGCGGGAAGCCAGCGCTATGGCGCGCTGGTCTGGTCGGGCGACATCCATTCCTCGTTCGAGGCGATGCGCAACCAGCTGAGCGCGGGGCTTAACATGGGCATGGCGGGCATTCCCTGGTGGACCACCGACATTGGCGGATTCCACGGCGGGCATGTCGAGGACCCGGCCTTTCACGAACTGATGATCCGCTGGTTCCAATGGGCGGTGTTCACGCCGATCCTGCGGATGCACGGCCACCGCGACCCGATCACCCCACCCGCCGAGCCGTTTCGCGACGGCGTCGCACAATGCGATACGGGCGCGGGCAACGAACTCTGGAGCTTCGGTGAGCCGGTCTTCGCCATCTTGCGCGACTATGCCGCCTTGCGCGAGCGACTGCGCCCCTATGTCGCGTCGCTGATGCGCGCCGCGCATGAAAGCGGCGATCCGCTGATGCGGCCGATGTTCTACGACTATCCCGACGATCCGCGCTGCTGGAAGCTGGATAGCCAGTACATGTTCGGCCCCGACATTCTGGTTGCGCCGGTGACGGCGGCGGGTGTGACCGATCGCTGCGTCTATCTGCCGGGCGGCATATGGCGCGATGCCTGGACCGGCGAATGGATCGAGGGCGGGGGCGATGTGTGCTGTAACGCCCCGATCGAACGGATTCCCATCTTCGTTCGCGATCACGCGGCGGTGGCCGAGGCTTTCGTTCGACGCGGTTGAGATCGAGACCGATAGACAAGCGGGACCATCAAGAGGCGGACCGCAAGCAGGGAAGAGGCAGGATGGCAGCAACGATGGCCAAGGGGGCCACAGGGACGATCGAGCCGCTGCCGACCGATGGTCAGGCGACGCGCATCCCGTTCGTCGAAAAGCTCTGTTACGGGCTAGGCGATGCGGGCGGGACGATCGTGACCGGCCTGATCGCCAATTTCCTGACCTTCTATTACACCGACGTCTTCGGCCTGGCGCCGGGGATCGTCGGTATCCTGTTCCTGTCGCTGCGGATCTTCGACGCGGTGTCCGACCCGCTGATCGGCATCATGGCCGACCGCACCTCGACCCGCTGGGGCCGGTTCCGCCCCTATCTGCTGTGGACCGCGATCCCCGTGGGGCTGGCCTGTTTCCTGACCTTCCAGTCGCCCGACCTCGGCTATGACGGCAAGGTCGCCTATGCGGCGGTGACCTATTTCCTGCTCGCCTTCTCCTATTCGCTGAACAACGTGCCCTATTGCGCGCTCATCACCCGGATGACCGACAGCGCGCGCGAGGGGGTGTCGTGCCAGTCTGTGCGCTTCGCGCTGGTCGCCATCGCGTCCTTCTGCGTCTCGGTCGGCCTGCCGATCATGGTCCGCCATCTGGGCGGTACCGACATTGCGCGCGGCTACCGCGACGGGGTGGCGATCCTCAGTCTGGCCGCCGTGGTGATGTTCCTGATCTGCTTCCTGTTCGTGCGGGAGCGGGTGGTCGCCGTCGACAGTGCCGAGGTGCCGCTGAAGGTCGCCATCGCCACCACGCTGAAGAACGACCAGTTGCGCCTGACCTTCGTCATGACGCTGCTGCTGATCGGCATCTTCAATACCAAGGGCGGGGCGGCGCTGTATTTCATCACCTATGTGCTGGGTGGCGACAGCACCTATCAGGCGCTGTTCTTCGGCACCGCGACGGCGGGCGGGTTCCTGGGATCGGTGATCGTGCCCTTCTTCACCCGGCGCTTCGACGTGAAGACCGTCTATGTCGGGGTGAACCTGATCCTGGTCGCGGGGCATTTCGCCGCCTTCTTCGTGCCGGGCGGCTATCCGATTCTGTGGCTGGTGCTGGTCGGCCTGTGCTGCATCGTGCTGGGCTGCACCCTGCCGCTGCACTTCACCCTGATCCAGCTCGCCGACCAATATGGCGAGTGGAAGCTGGGGATGCGTTCCTCGGGCATGAGCTTCGCCTTCAACCAGTTCTTCGTAAAGCTGGCCTGGGCGCTGGCGGGCGTGCTGATCAGCGGCGTTCTTGTGATCGTGTCGTACAAGGCGGGCGCGGGCAACCAGACGCCGCTGTCGCTGACCGGCATCCGCGCGCTGTCGACCATCATCCCCGGCCTGATGCACCTGGCACTCGCCGCCACGGCCGCCCGCCTGATCCTCAACCGCGCGACGATCGATCGCATGACCACCGAGCGCTCCGCATAACCGTCCAGCCGAAAGCCCGCCTTATGTCCTCGCCCCTTCGCCTGATCCTCGCCACGCTGCTCGGCTCGACCGCCATCGCCGCCTCCGCGCAGGAGCGGTTGACCGTCGATCTGGCCAGCAACACCGGCGCCTTTCATGGCGGCGCGTCGGGGACGCTCTATGGCCTGTACGATGCGCGCCTGCCCCATCCCAATCTGGTCGAGGGGATCGGGCTTCGTACCGTCTCCACCAAGGCGCAGGACGGGCCGCAGCATCCCGGCGCCGACGCGCTGGAGGTCTCGACGCTGCTGACCGATGCGTCGGGTGGCGACACCTATATCTACATGACCGACATCAACCGCGAGTTTCCATACAATTGGAAGACCGGCGACTGCGCGCAGTCGGTCGCCAACTATATCGAAAAGCTGCGGGCACAGGTCCGGCAGGTCAAGGGCATGGACAAGCGCTATCGCGACCGCATCGTCTTCGTCCCCTATAATGAACCCGACGGGAACATGTTCGCCGAGGGCCCCAAAAGCTGCAACGACGTGCGGTGGCAGAAGGACCCGACTGCCTTCAACGACGCCTGGGACCGCGCGGTGCGGATGATCCGCCAGGAACTGCCCGGTGCACGGATCGCGGGGCCCAATACCAGCCTCCTGTTCCCGGAAGTGGAGGGCTTCCTGCGCCACGCCATCGCGGCGGACACGGTGCCCGATGTCGTGACCTGGCACGAACTCAGCAACCCGGCGGCGGTGCGCACCAGCGTGCGCCGATATCGCGAATGGGAGGACCGGCTGTTCGCCGGGACCAGATGGCAGGGTCGCCATCTGCCGATCAACATCAACGAATATGCCTATAACTACCACACCTCGGTTCCCGGCCAGATGGTGCAGTGGGTCGCCGCGATCGAGGATTCCAAGGTCGATGCCGACATCGCCTATTGGAATATCGACGGCAATCTGAGCGATTCCGCCGTGCAGGCCAATCGCGGCAACGGGCAATGGTGGCTGCTCAACGCCTATGCGACGATGAGCGGACACACCCTGGCCGTCACTCCGCCGCATCCCGACCAGAGCTATACGCTGCAGGGACTGGCGACGCTCGACCCGGCCCGGCGGCAGGCACGGCTGCTGTTCGGCGGCAAGAGCGGCGAGGCGGTGGCCGCGCTCGACCATATCCCCGCCGATTTCGGCCCCGAGGTGCGGATTCGGGTCCGCGAGATCGGCTGGACCGGCCAGCTCGGTGACTCCGCCCCGCCCGTCACCATCGGCGAGCGGGTGATGCCCGTGAAGGACGGGCGGATCGCCCTGACCTTCGGCCGGGACGGCTGGCCCGGCTTGCGCGAGGAGGCCGCCTATGAACTGCTGCTCACCCCGGCAAAGGACACACGCGCCGCCGCCGTCACCCTGCCCTGGCGACAGGATTACGAGGCGGAGAAGGCGACACGGCGTGGGCAAGGCTTGGTGGTGCGCGGGCCGGAAGGGTCGCCCGATCATGTCGACCGCTTCCACACCTCGGGCGGCTATTCGGTGGAGGGGTTCAGGACCGGGGCCGACGCCGCGCTGGACTTCGCCGTGGAGGTGCCGCGCACCGGCCGCTACGACCTGCGCGTGCTCGCCAGCACGTTCAACAAGGATCCGCTCGTCACGGCGCAGGGGGCGACCAACGTCTATCTGAGGATCGACGGACGGAAGGCGGGCGAGACCGAGCTGTTCCTGCCATTGGGCTATAAGCCGTCGGTGCTGGACCATGTCGATACGGTGGTGAATCTGACGCGCGGCAAGCATGTGCTGACGCTCGCGACACGCAGCCTGGACGGCACGCGGCGGACCCAAGGCCATGCGCTGGTCGACCGGATCACCCTGACCGCCGCCGATCCGGCCTCCACCACCGTCATTTATGACGTGCGCGACGCGATGGTGACGGGACGCGCCGCGACGAAGGGCGACGCCGTCGATCTGGCAACGGGCGCCAGCGCCACCTTCTGGGTGTACGCCGTGCAGGACGAACCGGCGGCACTATCCGCGGAGGCGAGCGGGCCGGTGCGGATCAGCGTCAACGGCCGGCCGCTGACCGGCGACAAGACGTTTCTGCTGGGTGGGATCAACAAGGTGGTGGTGACGGGTGCGTCGCGTCTGCGCGGCCTGCGCGTCACCGGCGTGACCGCACCCAGCGCCCCGCGCCGTTACGAAGCCGAGGCCGCGCAGGTCGCCGGCACCGCCCGGACCGGCGCGGCGTCACGGGCGAGCGGCGGCCGCGCGGTGTTCGACATTGGCGGCGCACCGGGCAATGGCAACACCCTGACCTTTCCCGACGTCATCGCCGACAAGGCGGGCACCTATGCGCTGACCGTCCGCTTCTCCAACGACGAACAGTCCAAGGCTACGCATTACAATCCCGACCCGCTCGCCCGGATCGCGCGCATCTCGGTCAACGGGGCCAAGCCGATCCTGGCGACCTTCCCCAACAGCTTCCACGCCAACAACTGGTGGGAGATGACGGTGCCCGTCACCTTGCGCGCCGGGACCAACACCATCCGCATCGCGGGCGAGGAACAGCCCGACTGGGACGGGCGGACCTATGCGTCCCAGGCGTGGCCGGGCGTCCTGCTGCGATCGCGCTACGCCCCCAATATCGATCGGATCACCGTTACGCCCATGCCCTGAACGACCGAATGCGGGCCGCTCGCGCGGCCCGCCCCCGGATCAGAAGAGCCCGTCGTCGTCGTCGTCGAACGTCACCGCGATCACCGGCGGCGCGGCGGCGGCCATGCCGGGCAGCAGATAGGCCGCATGGATCGTACGTTCGGCCGCCATGGTATAGAGCCCCGCCGCCCAGGGCAGCAGTTCGGCGAGCGCGGCATGATCGGCCTCGTTCAGTTCGCTGCCATCCGCCTGTTCGGGCGCGGCCTGAGCGGCGTAGAGCGACAGCCTTTCCGCCGCCACGTTCAGCGTTTCGGCAAAGCCCAATTCCCGATTCAGGTCCGCCGCGCTCGACTCCAGCGAGGATACGACGCGCAGGGCATCGCCACCGCCCTTGGTCATCGCGGCGGCGGAGCCTTCACAGGCACGGCGGACCACCGCCAGCGCCTCGGTCAGCGCGCCGCGCGTATCGTCGGGGCCCTCCTTTCCGCCGTCCTGCACCAGATCGATCGCCCCCAGCACGGCGATGAGACGTCCGACCGACAGGCTGAGCTGGTCGAGACGGCTGGCGCAGGGCGCGACCTCCTTGGCGATCACCGCGACCGCGCGACCCAGCGTGCCATGGCGGCGGCACAGAAGCTGGGTGTTGGTCGAGATGTCCTGCACATTGACCGCGATATTGCGGATGCGACCCAGCCCCTCGGTCAGGTCGGTCAGCGTGCGGCCGACAAAGCCGGTCAGCTCGGCCAGATGCCCGTCGGCGTCGCAAAGCTGGTCGGTCACATTGCCCAACGATGCGATCCCATGTTCCAGGCGGAACAGCAGCTGCCCGTCATCGCCGCCCTGCGATCCCAGCAATTCGCGCAGGTGATCGGCCAGCGGGCCCAGCCGTTCGAGCGCAGCGACGATGGCCGCCACCTCGCGACCGAAATCATCGGCCATGGCATCCATCTGTGCCGCCACCAGCCGCGCCATATGCGCGGATGCGCCGGTGGGCAGCGGAGCCCCCTGCCCTTCGTCCGTATCGGGGACGAGCCGCCGGAGTATGGCGATGCAATGTTCGGCGCGCTGGCGGACGCTGTCGCCGATCTGGATCGCGCCCAGGATGCGGGCGACTTCGCCCTGCACGGTGCGCATGATGCCGCCGACCTCATCGGTCATGCGCATCACCGCCTCGATATGGTCCTGAAGCGCATTGGCATTGGCGGTCAGTTCGGCGGGCACGCCGGCCCCGGCGCGCGAACATTCGGTAGCCAGCAGCCGATCGGCCTGCTGCACGTCGCCGACCACCCGGCCGAACTGTTCGAGTTGGCGTTCGATATGGTGCAGTTCCCGGCGACCGCTGGATAGCTTCTCGTCCATGCCGACCACGAAGTTGAAGAACGCCGCCTCCCCCGACGAAGCGATCTTGATGTTCATCCCATAGATGCCGAGCAGCTTCAGGATGGTACCGACCTCGTTCAGCAGCCCGCGCAGTTCGCGGGTACGCCCGGTCAGCGTCTCCACCTCAATCGCGCGGCGGCGCTGGATCACCGGCAGGGTGATCAGGCGATAGGCGACGTCGCGAAGCTTGGCGACCGCGACGCCCGCGCTGTTGGGCGACAGCGTCTGGCGGATCGCGGCCAGCCCCTCGGCCATGCCGTCGATCGTGCCGATCGCCGTGGCCAGCGTCTCGCCCGTGTCGCGAAACGCGTCCTCCAGCCCGCCCATCCGGGCCTGCAACCGGTCGGCCAGCGCCGCGAAGGGAACGCCGCCCTCATCGTCCAGCGGTTGGGAGGTGCCCGTGTCAATCTTCGTCATCAACATTGCGATTGTCCTTCTCAACGGGCCGTGGCTTGCAGCAGTTCGCGCGCGACGCTGCTGAGCGGGATGATCTTGTCATGCGCGCCGCGCGCAATCGCTTCCTTGGGCATGCCGAACACGACCGAGCTCGCCTCGTCCTGGGCGAAGGTGCGGGCGCCCGCCTGCTTCATCTCCAGCAGGCCGCGCGCGCCGTCATCGCCCATGCCGGTCAGGATGATGCCGACCGCATTGGCCCCGGCATTGCGCGCCGCCGAGCGGAACAGCACGTCGACCGAGGGGCGATGACGCGAGACCAGCGGCCCTTCGCGAACCGACACGACATAGCGTGCGCCCTGGCGCTCCAGCATGGTGTGGCGCAGGCCGCCCGGCGCGATCAGCACCCGGCCGCGCATCACCGTGTCGCCATCCTCGGCTTCCTTGACGTCGACCTGGCACAGCCCGTCGAGCCGCTTGGCGAAGGCGCGGGTGAAGCTTTCGGGCATATGCTGGACGATGACGATGCCCGGCGAATTGGCGGGCAGCGCCTCCAGCACCTCGCGCAGCGCCTCGGTCCCGCCGGTCGAGGCGCCGATGCACACCACCATCTCGGTCGTGCGGCTCATCGCGCGGCCGGTGGGCGGCGGCAGGACGGCGTCGGCGGTCAGCTTCTTGGCGGGCGCGGTGCTTCGCGGCGCAGGACGGCGCGCACCGATCCGCGCATTGGCCGCACCCTTCACCGTCTCACGGATCATCGCATGCGCCTCGACCAGATGATCGGCAACGCCGACGCGCGGCTTCAGGATGACATCCACCGCCCCGGCCTCCAGCGCCTGGAGCAGCGTCTCCGATCCCTCCTCGACCAGCGAGGAGCACATGACGACCGGAATCGGATGCTGCGACATCAGCTTGCGGAGGAAGGTGATGCCGTCCATCCGCGGCATTTCGACGTCCAGCGTGATGACGTCGGGCACCTCTTCCTGGATGTGACGCGCGGCGGCGAAGGGATCGGCGGCGGCGGCGATCACCTCGATCTGGGGGTCGGCGGACAGGATCGCGGTCATCGCCTGGCGGACGCTGGCACTGTCGTCGATCACCAGGACGCGGGTTTTCTTCATGAGGTTCAGATCCGCTGGAACACGGTGTTGGACACCGTGGTGAGGGGGAGGTCGAAACCGGTGATCGATTCCGAATGGCCCAGGAACAGTAGGCCGCCGGGGGCCAGGCATTCGGTCAGGCGGCGCACGACCTTCTCCTGCGTCGGCTTGTCGAAATAGATCAGCACGTTACGGCAGAAGATGATGTCCATCGGATCGCCCACCGGATAGCGCGCGTCCATCAGGTTCATCTGCGCGAAGCCGATCGCCGAACGCAGCGCGGGCACGATGCGCATCTCGTCGCGCTTGGGATCGCTCGCCTTCATGGCATAACGGCCGCGCAGATTCGCCGGAACCGGGTCGAGCATCGCCGCCGGATAGATGCCGCGCCGGGCGGTGCGCAGCACTTCGCTATCCAGATCGGTGGCGAGAATGCCGAAGTCGGGTCCACCCTGGTCCTGTGCGAAGGCGTCGAGCAGCATGGCCAGGGTATAGGGTTCCGCGCCGGTCGAACAGGCCGCGCTCCAGACGCGCAGGCGCCGCTTCCCCATGTCGCGCAGGCGCGGCATCACCTTGCCCATCAGATAGTCGAAATGCTTGGGTTCGCGGAAAAAGTCGGTCTTGTTGGTGGTGACCGCGTTCAACAGATGCTCACGCTCGCCCTCCAGGTGATCACCCTCGAACAGCCAGCTGCAATAGCCGCTGAGGCTGGACAGGCCGGTCGCGCGCACCCGGCGCCGCAACCGCCCCTCGATCATGGTCAGCTTGGCAGGCGGCAGGCGGATGCCGCACTCCTTGTAGACATAGGTGGAGATGCGATCGAAATCGCGCGGTTGCAGCGCATCGGTGGAAACCGCCGCGCGGGCCAGACTGCTCAAGGGACGGCTCCTGCGAAGAATAGATGGGAGAAGGGCGGCCGCCGCCGCGGGCGGCCGAAATTCACGCGGCGAGGCCGAGGCCGGCCAGCGCCATGGCGTCGCCATCGGCGCCGAACAGGCGCGCGGGATCGAGCAGCGCCACGAAGCCCGATCCCCGCCGGAGGATCGCCTCGATCTGCTCCGACCGCCAGCGCCCGCCCAGATCGGGCGACGCCTCGACCGCATCCGCCGCAAAGGTGCTGACATCGAGCACCCGGTCGACCATCAGCCCCAGTGAGAGCGGCTGCCCTTCCGTGCCAGAGACGTCGACGACCAGGATGCGCGTGGTCAAGGTCGCCTCGACCGGCTCAAGGCCAAGGCGGATGCGCAAGTCCACCATCGGTACCGAGGCCCCGCGCACATCGGTCAGCCCCAGGAACCATTCGGGCGCGCCGGGCACCCGGTAAGCGGTCCGATGGTCCAGGATCTCGCGCACCGTGGTCACGGGGAGGGCGAATTCCTCCGCCCCCAGCCCGAAGACCACGACCTGCATGTCGCCGTCCGCGCTCATGCGGCGCGTCCGAATTCGGCGTCCTCGCGGTCCGGGCCGCCATTGGTCAGGTCGAGTGCGAAGCCGCGCACGCGGGCCTGCTGGTCCGCGACCGAACCGGCGCGCAACTTGGGGGTGGTGGCACCCTTCGCCTTGTTCCCCACGGGATTCCGGGCGGGCGCCGGGCGGCGCACGGCGGCGCGGACCGGGGCGCCATGCCCCTGATCGGTGATCCTGAAATAGGCAATGCTTTCCTGCAATTCCTCGGCCTGGCTGGCCAGCTCTTCCGAGGTGGACGAAATCTGCTCGGAGGCCGAAGCGTTCTGCTGGGTCACCTTGTCGAGCTGCTGGATCGCCTCGTTGATCTGGACCGCACCAATGTCCTGTTCGCGGCACGCGGCGCTGATCTCGGCGACCAGTTCGGCGGTGCGACGGATGTCGGGAACCAGCTTGGTCAGCATCTCGCCCGCCTGGGTGGCGGCGGTGACGGTATCGGACGACATGCCGCTGATCTCGGCCGCTGCCGACTGGCTGCGCTCGGCCAGCTTGCGGACCTCGGCGGCGACCACCGCGAAGCCGCGACCATGTTCGCCAGCGCGGGCCGCCTCGACGGCCGCGTTCAGCGCCAGCAGATCGGTCTGGCGGGCGATCTCCTGCACGATGCCGATCTTCTCGGCGATAGTGCGCATCGCGATGACCGCCTTGTCGACCGCCTGGCCGCTGATCTCGGCGTCCTGCGACGACTGACGTGCGATCTTCTCGGTCTGGCTTGCGTTGTCGGCATTCTGTTTGATGTTCGCGGCCATCTGCTCCATCGACGCCGAAGCTTCTTCCGCCGCAGCGGCCTGCTCGGTGGCGCCCTGGCTCACCTGCTCCGACGAAGACGATAGCTGCTGGCTGCCCGCCGCGACATTCTGCGCCGCCTGGGTGGTCTGGCCGATGGTTTCGCGCAGGCGTACGGTCATGCGGTTGACGGTGTCGACCAGATCCTTGATCTCGTCGTTGGACGCGACCGTCACCTCGGTGGTAAGGTCGCCATCGGCGACGGCGGACACCGCTTCATCGATCTTGCGCAATCCCCTGGACACGATCATCGCGATCCACAGCCCGCCGCCGATCGCGATCAGCAGGGCGAAGACGGCCGTGATTGTCAGCGTGGTGCGCGCCGAGGCATAAAGGGCGGCGGAGTCGGCTTTCGCCTTGACCATCTGCCCCTGGGTGATTTCGGCCAGCTTGCCCAGCGTATCACTAAGCCGCATCGCAACCGCGCGTCCCTCGTTCATCGAGATTTCGGCACCCTCGGCGTTGCGATTCTGCATGGCCAGGCCGCGCGCGCGATTGCTCAATTCCTTATAGCTGCGCCATTCCTCCAGCGCCTTGATCCAGACCGGCCGCCCCTGTTCGGTGGCGATCTTCAGGCCGCTGTTCAGGCTGTCCTGAACCTTGGCGTCATATTGGGCAAAGCTGCCATCCAAGATACGCTTTTGCGCCGGATCCTGGGACATCAGCATGTTCTTTTCGGCGCGGATCGCCCGGCCGACATCGCCATCGGCGATCAGCGAAAGCTTGATGCGCTGCGCCGGTCCGTCGATGATCTGTCCGATCATCACGTTCAGCGAATTGATCTTGGAAACCCCCACCCCGACCACGACGGCCAACAAAAACAAGACTATAGCGAACGTACTCGCCAATTTGACCTTGATCGTCGCACGCATCACACACCCCCGCTTGAATTCAATTCTTGGAAATTATGGAATTCGCTCTTCGAATTTCACCGAGAGCATAGTTTGAATTACTGAATTATTGGTTCAGGGCGACCGCGACGCCGCGCGTCCGCGCCTGCCGATCGGCGATTGATCCGGACCGCGCCGGAGGAGTTACGCCGCCGCCGCGATGGACAGGCCAGCGTCCAGGTCATCGGCGGCGAACAGCAGCGCCGGATCGAGCAGCGCGACGAATCCTGCGCCGCGCCGAAGGATCGCGACGATCTGGTCCGACCGCCAGCGCCCGCCAAGATCGGGCGCCCCTTCGACCGCGTCGGCGCCAAAGGTGCTGACATCGAGCACCCGGTCGACCATCAACCCCAGCGAAAGCGGCTGCCCATCGGTACCGGCCATGTCGACCACCAGAACCCGGGTGGTCAGCGTCGCCTCGACCGGCGGGAGGCCCAGCCGGACGCGCAGGTCGACCATCGGGACCGAGCTTCCGCGCACATCGGTCAGCCCTAGGAACCAGTCGGGCGCATGCGGCACCCGGTACGCCGTCCGGTGATCCAGGATCTCGCGCACCGTGGTCACGGGGAGGGCGAATTCCTCCGCCCCCAGTCCGAAGACCACGACCTGCATGTCGCCCCCCGCGCTCACGCGGCGCGTCCGAACTCGGCATCCTCGCCGTCCGGGCCACCATTGGTCAGGTCGAGTGCGAAACCGCGCACCCGGGCCTGCTGGTCGGCGACCGAACCGGCACCTGGCGCAGCCTTGACCTTGGCCTTGGCAACCACCGGATGAGCGGCGGGCTTCCGTGCCGCCGCCGAACGTGCCGGAGCCGCATGCCGAGCCTTCTCGACCCGGAAATAGGCGATGCTCTCCTGCAGTTCCTCGGCCTGGCTGGCCAGCTCTTCCGAGGTGGACGAGATCTGCTCGGAGGCCGAAGCGTTCTGCTGCGTCACCTTGTCGAGCTGCTGGATCGCCTCGTTGATCTGGACCGCACCAATGTCCTGTTCGCGGCAGGCCGCGCTGATCTCGGCGACCAGCTCGGCGGTGCGACGGATGTCGGGCACCAGCCTGGTCAGCATCTCGCCCGCCTGGGTGGCGGCGGTGACGGTATCGGACGACATGCCGCTGATTTCGGCCGCTGCCGACTGGCTGCGCTCGGCCAGCTTGCGGACCTCGGCGGCGACCACCGCGAAGCCGCGACCATGTTCGCCGGCACGCGCTGCTTCGACCGCCGCGTTGAGCGCCAGCAGATCGGTCTGGCGGGCGATCTCCTGCACGATGCCGATCTTCTCGGCGATGGTGCGCATCGCGACGACCGCCTTGTCGACCGCCTGGCCGCTGACTTCGGCGTCCTGCGACGACTGGCGCGCGATCTTCTCGGTCTGAGTCGCGTTGTCGGCGTTCTGCTTGATGTTGGCGGCCATCTGCTCCATCGAAGCAGAGGCTTCCTCGGCGGCGGCGGCCTGCTCGGTGGCGCCCTGGCTCACCTGCTCCGACGAAGACGATAGCTGCTGGCTGCCCGCCGCGACATTCTGCGCCGCCTGGGTGGCATCGCCGACGACGCCGCGCAGACGCTCGACCATGGCGACCAGCGCATGGCCCAGCGTATCCCTGTCCGACAGCGGCGTGTGGTTGACGGTCAGGTCACCGCTGGCGATCGTATCGGCCAGCTGCGCGCTTTCCCGCAGTGCCCCGGTCATCCGGTTCACCGTATCGACCAGATCCTTGATCTCGTCGTTCGAGGTGACGGCGACGTCTTGGCTGAGGTCACCAAGGGCTACTGCGTCCAGCGCAATGGATACCTTGTTGAGGCCCTGCGAAATCAGCCGCGAAATCCAAAACGCTCCCCCGAGGGCGACGAGCAGCGCCACGACAGCCGTGCTGATCAGGACGTTGCGTGCCTGGGCATATTCGGCATTCGTCTCGGCATCGGCCTGCTTCATGCCGTCCTGCGCAACGCCGACGAGTTGGTCGAGCTGATCAGACATGGCCCCTGCGATCTCGCGCGACTTGGTGATCGAAATCTGCCCGGCTTCCGCATTCTTGTTGAGCAGGGCGAGACGACGGACCTCGTCGTTGATAGGCACATATTGGTCGAACAGCGCCTGAACCTGCATCCAGCGCGGCTTGCCTTCGGTCGTCGCGATGCTGATGCCCTGCGCGATCAGCGCACGAGTCTCATTACGGACCTTCAGGTCCTCGCTGTCGAACTTCTGGGTCAGCGCGATGTCTTCGGTTAGCGCCATGTTCTTTTCGACGCGCAGTGTCCTGTTCATCCGCTCATTGACGTTGAGCGCGATTTCGAGACGCTTCGCCGGACCGGCGATGACCTCGCTGATCGCCGTGTTGAGCGCACTGAGCTTGACTACTCCGACGCCGACCACAGCCAGCATCAGCGCGATGATGACGGCATAGCTCACCGCCAATTTTACTTTGATCGTTGCTCGCATGTCTGGGTTCCCCCCGAAAAGTTGAAGATCAGTGGACGCTAACTGCTTCGGCTGCGTGCGCGGTGAGCCGCGCGAAAAGTGCTGGCAGGTCGGGCAGGACGACAACGTCGCCTTCCCGCCGCACCAGGCAGCGGACATGGTCCCGCGGCCAGCGCATGCCGATAACGGGTGCCTCCTCGGCATCGCCGGCGTGCAGAACCGTGACCTCGTTGACGCGGTCGGCAGCCAGCCCGATCAGGATCGGGTTGCCGTCCATGTCCAGTTCGATCACGATGATCCGGCTGTCGGCGGTGGTGGCGTGCGCCTCCATCCCGAACGACCCGCGCAGATCGGCCAGCGGCACGATGCGGCCGCGAAAGTTGATGACGGCGGCGGCCAGCGCATCGGCGCCGGGCACCTTGGTCACGGGCATCATGTCCAGGATTTCGCGGACGATGCCTGCTTCCAACGCGAAGGTTTCGCCACCCAGGCCGAAGGTCAAGACCTCCAGGCCGTTCTCGGGCGTCCAATGGGGTACTTTGTGATAGGGCATGGGCTTATCCAGCGGCGAGACGCCGCTCCTCCCGGGGCTGGCTCAGCGCGATGAGCTGGGCGATGTCGAGGATCAGGGCGACCGAGCCGTCGCCGAGGATGGTCGCGCCGGCAAAGGCGGCGACGTTGCGGTGAAGCGGCGACATCGCCTTGATCACCGTCTGGTGGTTGCCGATGATCTGGTCGACGACCAGACCGACCCGCTCCGCGCCGGTGCCGACCACGACGATCTTCTGATAGGTGTCGGGCCTGGTCCCGGTGTCGAACAGGTCGCGCAGCCGCAGGAAGGGCACGAGGCGTTCGCGCAGCGTGATGATGCTGCGCCCGCGCGAGCGCAAATCCTCCTCCAGCGACAGCTCCAGGCATTCCTCGACCGCCGCGAGCGGGATGACGTAGCGCCCCTCGCCCACCCGGACGAGCAGCCCCTCGATGATCGCCAGCGTCAGCGGGATGCGGAGCGTGATGGTCGAACCCTGGCCGGGCACGCTCTTCACGTCGATCGAACCGCGCAGGCTTTCGATCGTGCGCTTGACCACGTCCATGCCGACGCCGCGCCCGGACAGGTTGGTCACCTGCGCCGCCGTCGAGAAGCCGGGATGGAAGATCAGGCCGAGCAGTTCGTCCTCGCTGACCACCTGCCCCGGCTGGATCAGGCCATTGGCCTCCGCCTTGGCGCGGACCCGATCGCGGTCGATGCCGCGCCCGTCGTCGGTGATGGTGATGAGGACCTCGCCGCCCGCCTGATGCGCGCTGAGGCGGATGAGGCCGCTGGCCGGTTTGCCCGCCGCGACACGGTCCTCGGCCTTTTCCAGGCCATGGTCGCAACTGTTGCGGATGATGTGGACCAGCGGGTCGAACAGCCGCTCGATGACGGTCTTGTCGACTTCGGTCGCCTCGCCCTCGGTAACCAGCTCGATCGCCTTGCCGGTCTCGTTCGCCAGATCGTGGATCAGGCGGCGGAAACGGCCGAACAGCGTCGAGACCGGCACCATGCGCAGGATCATCATCGTGTCGCGCATCTCGCCCGCCAGCCGTTCGATCTCTTCCGAGACCGAGCGCAGGCTGAGGTCCTGGCCATGCCCGGCAAGCTGCGACAACCGGCTCTGCGCGATGACGAGTTCACCGACCCGGTCCATCAGCTCGTCCAGCCGTTCGGCGGGGACGCGGACATGTTCGCCCTGTCCGCGGTTCGTGGCGGAGGTCCGGGCCGGGGCGTCATTGGCGGCGACGGGCGGCGTCGGAACGGCGCTTTCCGCAACGGGTGCGACCTCTACGATCGCCTCCGGCTCGGGCTGTTCGACCGCGAGCGGGGTGATGGTGATCTCCATATCGTCCATGACGAACAGGAAGACGTCCTCGATCGCCTCGCGCGAAATGTCGCCGATCAGCGTGCAGTCCCAACCGATGACGCAATGCCCCGGGTCGAGGTCGTCGAGCGCAGGAATCTCGTCGATCCGCGCGACGATCTCTGCCTCGCCCAGGTCGCGCAGCTCGTCAAGCAGCGCCAGTGGATTGGTGCCATTGGCCATCGCATCGGGCGGCAGGCGGAAGGACAGGGTCCAGCCCTGTTTCGCCGGGGCCGCCGCGACCGGAGCGGGTGCTCCGCCTCCCGCCGCCGCATCAACCGCCGCCGACAGCCGGGCCAGGATCGCCTGCCCCTCGGCTTCAGGCGCATCGCCCTCCACCAACGCGCGCATATGATCGCCCGCCGACAGGATGACCGAGACCAAGTCCTGCGTTGCACGGACATCGCCCTTGCGCACCCGGTCGAACGCGGTTTCGCAATGATGGGTGAAGGCCGCCAGCTTGTCGAAGCCGAACATCGCACCCGAACCCTTCAGGGTGTGGAGCCCCCGGAACACGGCGTTGACCAGACCCATATCGTCCAGCCGATGCCCCAGATCGAGCAGACCCTGTTCGACCTGTTCCAGAAGCTCGCCCGCCTCGATCCGGAAGGCGGCCGTCGGATCCTCGCCGCTCACCGGGCAAGGACCTTCTGCGCGACGCGGATCAGCTGTTCGGGCTGGAACGGCTTGACCAGCCAGCCGGTCGCGCCCGCCGCCTTGGCCTGCGCCTTCATCGCGTCATCCGATTCGGTGGTCAGGAAGATGATCGGCACGCCCGCCTGCGACGGCTGCTGGCGCAGCGCGCGGATCATCTCCAGTCCGTCCATATTGGGCATGTTGAGATCGGTGACGATCAGGTCGAAGCGGGTGGCGCTCGCCTTGGCCAGCCCCTCGGCGCCGTCGGCGGCCTCGGTCACGGCATAACCCGCGCCGGTCAGGGCGATGCGGATCGCCATGCGCAGGCTGGCGCTGTCGTCGACGGTAAGGATGGAAGCGCTCATTGAACGGTGTCTCCGTGGAACCAGAAAGGAAGGTGATCGGGGGTGGTACCGGGCAGGAATCCCGCCCGGTCGAGAAGCGCGCGGAAGGTCTCGCCCACCGGGGCAGCCAGCGCGAAGTCGCAATCCGCCCGCGCCGCGCTGACCCGCGCGGCCTGCACCAGCTGGATCACGCTCAGATCGGGGGCGGTAACGGCGGACAGGTCCAGTCGGACCGTCGCAGCCGGCGCGATCGCAGTGCGCAGCTCTTCGGCAAGCGTGCCGATATTCGGCAGGCACAAATTCTCGCTTGCCATCACCACAGTGATCGACATGATGTTTTTTCCTCGCAAAAGGTCTGACACCGCAGGACATGCCTGTGGCGGGGATCAGATACTTAAAAAGACAGGGTGTTACCCAATGGAGATCTTGTCGCCCCGCAGCTTAGCATCGGCACCGCGCCGTAATCCGCCGCTTGATCTAAGAACCCGACCGAAAATTAGGTTGAGCGATTTCAGTCAGTTGTGATTCACCGGGTTTTGCGAAGACCTTGGAGAGCACATGGGCTGGACCGAAACCGCTCGTCGCGAGCATGACAGAAGTAGGCTGCGTTACACAAGCGACTGCACCGATGCGGAATGGGCGATCATTGCGCCGCTGCTGGCTCGAACGACGAAGGTGGGCCGCCCGCGCCTGCACCGGGCACGGGATCTGTGGAACGCGATCCAGTACCTTGCCGCGACGGGATGCCAGTGGGCGCAACTGCCCCGGGACTTTCCCCCGTTCACGACCGTGCAGTACCATTTCTACCGGATGCGCGACAGCGGCCTGCTCGATGCGATCAACGCGGTGCTGGTAGCCGGAGTACGGATTGCCGAAGGGCGCGAGGCAGAACCGACTGCGGGCATCATCGACAGCCAGTCGGTCAAGACCACCGAAGCGGGTGGGCCGCGCGGCTATGATGCCGGCAAGAAGATCAAGGGCCGCAAGCGCCATATCGCGACCGACACGGCCGGCAACCTCCTCGACGGACTGGTGCTCTCCGCTGACATCCAGGACCGCGACGGCGCACCGGACCTCATCGAACGCTGTCGCGACGCCTATCCGTCCCTGAGCCGTTTCTTCGCCGATGGCGGCTATGCCGGGCAGAAACTGGCCGCCGCTATCGCGCATATCGACCACCTCGCCATCGAGATCGTCCGGCGTTCCGATGCCCACCGCTTCGTCGTCCTGCCCCGGCGCTGGGTCGTCGAGCGCACCATCGCATGGCTCAACCGATGTCGGCGTCTCGCCAAAGATTGGGAGGCGTCCGTCGCCTCCGCCGAAGCCTGGCTCATCATCGCTTCCATCAGGCGCATGACACGCCGTATCGCAAAACTCGAATTATGAGTCGGGCTCTAAAATTCCCCAAGCCCATTCAGGGGTATAGGGAAGGAAGGTAAATTCCGGCTTAAATGTAACCGTTTTGGTGGCGAAAATGGACAGACGGCCCATTCGACAGGGCACCACCCGGACATATTCTCGATATTTGAAAGGCTTACACCGATTCGAGACAGGGTCGCCCGCAACCCGGCTCCGGCGATTCCGCCGAAGAACCATGGCAATAGGATACGACCGGTCGATAAATCATCGCAGATTCTGCAAAGGATTTAGTGCCGCTCAGAGGTTTCGGGCGCCGATCCGACTCGCCATCATTTGGAAATAGCGAGTCGGGCCAGGGCATCACCAGCCGATTCAATCAGTTGGCGAACAGGCTCGCCGTCTCGTCGGCGGTAAGGTCGATGCCGAACATCAGGCTCATCCGCATCCGATAGACCCGCGGATCGCTCAGCGTCGCGCTCGTCTCGTCCTGGCCGACGCGGCGGCGATAATGGCGGTCGGTCAGCGAGGCGAAGCCGTGCGGCAGGATGATGCTGACGATATTGGCCTGCCGAAACCGGCTGTCCTCGGCAGTCGAGGTCCAGTGATTGCCCATCGACAGGTCGGCATCCCAGACATGATCGATGGTGAAGCTATATTGCGGCTCCCACCCCTCACCCGTCGAACGGCCATCGGTGTGCCCCGGATGACCGGCGCGCAGCAGCATCCAGCCATACTGGGGATCGCCGATCAAGCGGAAGCGTGCCCCGTCGGGGGCGGTGGCCTCGGCCCCTTCGATCAGGGGCATGGGCGGCGAATAGCTGCCCCCGAAACCCGCATCGGCGATCCAGTCCTGTCCGTCGATATGCACCAGGCTGAATGTATGGGTGGTCGGCGGCACGTCGCTGGCGCGCAGCCAGACGCGCGCGAGCAGCGGTCGCGCGGCAAAGCCATGCGCGGCCAGCGCGTCGAGGAACAATCGGTTCTGCTCGAAGCAATATCCGCCACGCTTGGCCGTCACCAGCTTGGCGAAGACGCTGTCGCTGTCGATCGCGATCGCGCGGCCCAGACGCACATCGAGATTCTCGAACGGAATGGCCAGCCGGTGCGCCCATTGCAACCGGGCCAGCCCCTCGGCATCGACGGTGACACGCGACGGAAGGGCGATACGGGCGAGATAGGAATCGAGATCGAACATGATCCGCCAGATAGGATGCCGGATGCCGATTGTCGAAGGGGGAGGCTCCGTACCCCTTATCGTGTAGCCTTCGAACGGGTATAGCGCCGCGCGACCATGCGCTTTCCCGACCACGACCCGACCCTGGCCTTCTCTCCTCCCGCGATCCGCGCCGCCGCCGATGCGATCGCGGCGGGGGGCATCGTCGCGGTTCCGACCGAGACGGTCTATGGCCTGGCCGCCGACGCCACCAATGCGGCGGCGGTCGCGCGCATCTATGCGGCGAAGGGGCGGCCCTCGTTCAATCCCCTGATCGTCCATGTGGCCGATCTGGCGGCGGCGCGGGCGCTGGCCCAATTCGATGCCAATGCGCTGGCGCTGGCCGAGGCATTCTGGCCCGGTCCGCTGACGCTGGTGCGCCCGCTGCGAAAAGACGCGGGCATCGCCTCGCTGGTGACGGCGGGGCTGGATACGGTGGCGATCCGCGTGCCGCGCCACCGCGCGATGCAGGCCCTGCTGGCGGCCAGCGGCCGACCGCTTGCCGCGCCCTCCGCCAATGCCAGCGGCGGGATCAGCCCGACCCGCGCCGCGCATGTCCGCGCTAGCCTGGGCCCCGCCGTTCCAATCCTCGACGATGGCGCGACCGAAGCCGGACTGGAATCGACCATCGTGGCGGGTCGTACCATCCTGCGCCCCGGCCCCGTCACGGCGGCGATGCTGACCCAGGTGCTGGGCGATGTCGAGCAGGGTCCGCAGGCCCCCGCCATCGTGACCGCGCCGGGGCAACTCGCCAGCCATTATGCTCCCCGCAAACCCCTAAGGCTGAATGCGACGCAGGCGGCGGCGGACGAATGGCTGATCGGATTTGGCGCGGTGAAGGGTCAGGACAGCCTGTCCGCCAGCGGCGATCCGGTGGAGGCGGCAGCGCGGCTGTTCGACGCCCTCCACCGCGCCGATGCCAGCGACCGGCCCAGGCTCGCCATCGCGCCGATCCCGGTCGAGGGGGTCGGACACGCGATCAACGACCGGCTGCGACGCGCGGCGACGCGCTAGGGGTTTTTGATTCGGCTATTCGCTTGGCCTTCGACTTCGCTCAGACCGAACGGAGGCCGGCTCTAGGCCAAAGCTCCGTTCGACCTAAGCGAAGTCGAAGCGCACGCCCCGACTTCGACCCAGGCGGGATCAGGCGGTCACCGCCTTGGACCGCGCGGCGAAGCTCTTGCGCAGCTTTTGCAGCTTGGGCGGGATCACCGCCATGCAATAGGGGTTCGACCGCCCCGAGGTTTCCCAATAATCCTGATGATAATCCTCCGCGGGATACCACTCAGCCATCGGCTCCAGGGTGGTGACGATCGGCTTGTCCGAGCCCGCCTGAGCCCGCTCCAGAGCGGCCTTCATCGCCGTCTCCTGCGCCTCGTCCGTCGGGAACATGGCCGAGCGATACTGCGTGCCGACATCGTTGCCCTGGCGATTGAGCTGCGTCGGATCATGCGTTGCGAAGAAGATGTCCAGCAGATCGCCCAGGTCGAGCCGTTCGGGATCGTAACCGATACGGATCGCCTCGGCATGGCCGGTATCGCCGCCGCACACCTGCTTATAGGTCGGGTTGGGGACCGTACCGCCGATATAGCCGCTTTCGACCGATTCGACGCCGATCACATCCTTGAACACCGCCTCGGTGCACCAGAAGCAACCGCCCGCCAGTGTCACATATTCCGTCACGCGAAATCTCCTCGTCGTCTTGTATGCTTAGATAGGAAGGCGCTAGGCCACGGCAATCCAAGGGTTGAGGACAAAGTGATGGCGGCGATCGACGGCAAGGTGATGGTGACGGGCGGGGCGGGCTATATCGGCAGCCATGCCGTGCTCGCGCTGCTCGACGCAGGATATGAGGTCGTCGTGCTCGACAACCTGGTCACCGGGTTCGACTGGGCGGTCGATCCGCGCGCGTCGCTGGTCGTGGCGAACGTCGCCGATGACGACAAGGTGCGCGCCGCCATCCGCGACCACCGCGTCCGCGCGATCATGCATTTCGCCGGATCGGTGGTGGTGCCCGAGTCGGTCAGCGATCCGCTCAAATATTATCGCAACAACACCGCCGCCAGCCGATCGCTGGTCGAGAGCGCGGTGGCGGAGGGGGTGCCCCATTTCATCTTCTCCTCGACCGCCGCAACCTATGGCACGCCCGAAAAGGTGCCGGTGGCGGAGGGCGACCCCAAGGCGCCGATCAACCCCTATGGCATGTCCAAGCTGATGACCGAGATCATGCTGAAGGACGTGGCCGCCGCGCATCCGATCAACTATTGCGCGCTGCGTTACTTCAACGTCGCGGGGGCGGACCCGCAGGGCCGCTCGGGCCAGTCGACGGTGGGGGCGACGCACCTCATCAAGATCGCGGTCGAAGCGGCGATCGGCAAGCGCGAGGCGGTGGGCGTCTATGGCACCGACTTTCCGACGCGCGACGGAACCGGCGTGCGCGATTACATCCATGTCTCCGATCTGGCCGCCGCGCATGTCGCCGCGCTGGAACTGCTGATCGCGCAGCCGGGCGAAAGCCACACGCTCAATTGCGGCTATGGCCGGGGCTTCTCGGTCCTCGAAGTGCTCGACGCCGTCGATCGCGTCACCAACCACAGCATCGAGCGCCGCCTGGAAGGTCGCCGTGCGGGCGATCCGGCGGAGCTGGTCGCGGACAATAGCGCGATCCTGTCCACCCTGCCCTGGCGTCCCGAGCGCGACGATCTGGACGGCATTGTCCGCGATGCGCTGGCCTGGGAGCGCAAGCTGGCCGAGATGGGGCGCTAACGCCCATGCGGCTGCGCTCGTTGCTGTTCGTGCCCGGTGATCGGCCGGACAGGATGGCGAAGGCGATGGGGCTGGGCGCGGATGCGCTGATCCTCGACCTGGAGGATGCGGTCGCCCCCGACGCCAAGCCCCGAGCGCGCGAGGCAATCGCGGCATTCCTGGCGCAACCCCGCGAGGACGGCGTCCGGCTATTCGTGCGGATCAACCCGATCGACGGGCCGCTGGCGGCGGACGATCTGGCGGCGATCCTACCCGCCCGCCCCGACGGCCTCGTCCTGCCCAAGGCCGAAGGACTCGTCAGCCTTCATGCGCTGGCGGCGCGGGGGGTGGAGCATATCCCGATCCTGCCGATCGCGACCGAAACACCGACCGCCCTGTTCCGGCTTAACGAATATGCCGGATCGAGCCTGCCGCTGGCGGGGCTGACCTGGGGCGCGGAGGATCTTCCTGCCGCGATCGGTGCCTCGACCGCGCGCGAGGCCGATGGCGGCTACAGCGCACCCTACCAACTGGCGCGCTCGCTGACCCTGTTCGGGGCGCATGCCGCCGGGGTCGCCGCGATCGAGACGGTCTATCCCGATTTTCGCGATTCGGAAGGGCTGGCCGCCTATGCCGCGCGGGGACGGCGGGACGGCTTTACCGGCATGATGGCGATCCACCCCGCCCAGGTTCCGGTCATCAACGCCGCCTTCACCCCCTCGCCCGAGGACCTCGCGCGCGCCCAGGCGATCGTCGACCTGTTCGCGGCCAACCCCGGCGCAGGGGCGCTGCAACTCGACGGGCGGATGGTCGATGCGCCGCATCTGAAGGCCGCACAGGCGCTGTTGGCGCGCGCGCAAAGCTGAGTCGCTACTCGCGCATTTGGGGCCATGAGGCGCGGATCGCCGCCGTCGCCCACCACCAGCCCAGCGCCCAGAGCGTTCCGAAACACCAGCCCGCCGCCACGTCGGACGGCCAATGGACACCCAGATAGACGCGGCTGACCCCGATCGCTCCGACCAGCAGCACCGCCATCGCCACGATCGCATGCCGCACCCGGCGATGCCGCGTCACCTGCGTCGCCAGCGCGGCCAGCGTCAGATAGACCATCGCACTGCCCGCCGCATGACCGCTGGGAAAGCTGGCATTGGAGACATCGACCCAGTGCGGCACCAGATCGGGCCGGGCGCGCGCCACGCTCTGTTTGACCAGCGTGACGACCATACCCCCGGTGATCCCCGATGCCACCGTCACGCCCGCCATCAGCCACCATCCTCGCGCCGCCAGCAGGATGGCGGCCACGGCGACCATCAGCACCAGGACGGGCACGCTGCCCAGGGCGGTGATGTCCACCGCCGCCCGCATCAGCGCATGCGACTGCCCATGCGCCCGGAGCCCCATGAGAATCGCCCGGTCCCAATCAAACGGCCAATGATCGATCAGAAGCCCCGCGAGCAGCAGAATCGCCAGGGCCGCAGCCCCCGCCGCCGCGCCGCGTAAAGCCAGGGGCATGGCGGAAAGGCGATCGGGGGGCCGATGGGTCAAAAAAATGTCATCCGTCTTGCATGCGCCTTATCGACGATCCCGCACGGATCATCGTCGTCTCAAGCTTTTGGCAAAGCACGAGGATTTGGGCAACCGATAGCCGCAAACCATGGCCGGACAGGCCCATTCGCACGGCAAATATCGCTCCGGCGAACATTATCGATCACCGTTATTCGAAAAACGGGTTTGCGTCTCGACGCATTTTATCGCAGATTTGCCCCATACCGGCACACAGACCGGTTGGAGAGGACTGCACGACCATGGACCAACACGTCATTTCGCCGCTTGATCGCATGCTCATCCTGACCTTCGGGGCGATGGCGAGCTGGGTCGCCGTGGGCGGTGTGGCCGTGGGCGCCTCCAAGCTGCTCCAGCACCTTCTCTGACATGCAAGCGGCGGCCTGTGGCGACGCAGGCCGATCGCCTAGGCGGGCCGACGGATCGGGCCGCCCGTAAGATCGTCGTTCGAAGATCAGGTTTGGTCCGACGGACGGCTCTCCGCCCCACGGCGCTTGCGGCCGAGTTGTCGCGCCAGCCCGATCGCTCTCCATCCCAGCAGGTCTTCGACTCCGGCATAGCCCAGTCCCATATGCGGGGGCCGCGATGCCAGGACATCGCCCAACGTCACGCAGCCGGATCGAAGCGCTGCCCGCGCCAATTGCCGCCATCGTCGTGCGGTTTCCCAGCGGATCAGCCTCAGGCTTTCGGTGTCGGGTTCCGCCTTTGCCAGATACGCACCCTGCAAGGTCGCAATCGCCTGTCCCAGACGCCGAAGCGTGGCACCGTCGGGTACCGGCACGCCTCCCATATTATGCCGGACCAGAAGGCCCGCGATCTCGCCCGCGCCCTCGCCCAATAGCGGTGCATGCGCCTCCGCCAGCACGCGCGTCGCGCTGGCTCGCATCCGGTCGATGAATCGTTTGGACGCGCCGCCCGCATGTTGGCGATAGATCAGCAGCGGCTCGTCCAGCCGGGCAATCCGGCCAAAGGCGATGATGCGGTGATAAAGGTCGAAGTCCTCCGCATAGAGAATTTCGGGCCGCGTGAACGGTTCGAGCCGCCTCGCCACATCGGCGCGCACCATCACGGTCGACCATGCCAGCGGATTCTCGATCCAGCTGAGCCAGTGGATCAGATGGGGCGTGCTGTGCGGCGCATAGTCCATGCGCAGCACCTTCCCCTCGACCAGTTGCTCGGTCTGCGTGCCCGCCAGGACGATCGCAGGATTCGCCTCCAGATAGGCGACCTGTCGGGCCAGCCGTTCGGGCCGGCACAGATCATCCTGGTCGAGCCCCGCCAGATAGCGCCCGCGCGCCGCCGCGACGCCGCGATTGCGCGTCGTCACCGGGCCGCCATTGACGGCATTCTCGATCAGGCGGACGCGCGGATCAGGCCAGCTTCGCACCAGTTCGCGGGTATGATCGGACGAACAATCGTCGACGACCAGCGCCTCCCAATCGGTCAGCGTCTGCGCGCCCAGGCTGGCCAATGTCTCGCCGATCAGCGTGGCGCCGTTATAAGCCGGAATGACGATGCTGACGACGGGATCGCTCATGCGGCGGCATGGTCCCGTTCGGGCAGAGCACCTTCCAGCACCTGATCGACGATCATCTGGCCGACATGATTCTGCCAGAGCCACAAGCCATTGGCCTGTCCGCGAAAGCTCTTTTCCCCGCCCAACGGCCCCCAGGGCACGAAACCGGCGGACAGGCCGATGCCATAGGCGCCCGGCACCGGGCGATCCTGGGCATCGAGGATGCGGCAATGGCGGTCGACCATGGGCCGCCCCGCCATATGCGCCAGCGCGATCGGCGCTCCCTCCGCATCGAACAGCGGCAAGGAGCGGGGGCGATAGCCGAGCGCGCCCACCACCAGATCGGCCGTGCCGATGATCGCCCGCGCCTGCGGATCGTCATCGCCCGCGATCCGATAAATCGTCAGGCGCGGATCGGGCGTACGCCCCCCCAGCGACAGCATCCGCATCACCAGTTCGCGCGACTCGAGTCGCAGCCCCGCCAGCCGCAGGACGAACCCGCTGACCGGGCAGACATCATCGGCCGTGAAGTCGGTGAACCCCTCTTGCTCCGCAGCGGCGATGGTCGGGAAGAACGGCTTTGGTGGGGTGCGGACCATCAGCGTCAGGGCCCCCGCCCCGAGCGGCAGGTCATGGCATTTGAGCAATCGCACCGCCGCTGCCAAGGCGCTGGTCGACGCACCGACGATGACGATACGCGGCGCCCGCACGGTGGCCAGCCCCTCGACGACCAGGCGCGTCCCCCCATGGCGGAGCAGGACATCGGACCGGATCAACCGATCCCCCGCCATGGCGCCCAGCGGTGCGCCCGCCACCGGTTCGGCCGCGATCTGCTCATCGCTCTGATAGCCGCCCGTTGCGACGACGATGCTGCGCGAGGTCAGGACGCGCTGCCCCTCCGCACCGGTCAGCGTCGTGTGCCAATAACCATCCGCGCTGCGCCGGGCCTGCACCGCTTCGGCCCCGGTCAGGACATGGCCGCCATGGTCGGTAACGATGGTGCGCAGGCGCTGGGCGGTCACCGCGAGCAACGGGGCGGTATCATGCAATGGCGCGCCCAGCGCCCCGCAATGCCGCGCCATCTGCCTCCCCGCGGGGTGCGACTCCAACGCAGCGAGTTCGGGATGCGGATTGTCCTTCACCGCCGACAAAAACGTCTCGGCCGTGGTATCGGAGCGGATGGCATAGTCACCCAGCGCCCCCGGGCCGATCGAGGCCGATCGCTCCACCAGGGTTAAGCCTCCCTGCGCCAGCGGCACCAATGACCCGTTCTTGCTGGCGGCGATCAGCACGGCGGTGCCGGCGGGCCCTCCCCCGATCACGACGCAGTTCGCCGGGCCGACGGCTGGCGGCTTTCCCGGCACCGGATGCACCGGCACGGAGACTCGTTCGATGGCCCGCCTCAGCCGCGCGGCGACGATCGCGGCGTCGCCCGGCTTCATCGCGTCGGTGATCGGCAGGCTCAGCATCCGCGCCGACACGCGATCGGCAATCGGAGTCGACTCGACCAGGGCGGTTTCGCGGAACAGCGGCTGCTCGCCCAGATGCGGGCTGAAATACTGGCCCGCCCCCACGCCGTCATCGGCCAGCGCCGCGATGATCTCGCCGCGGCGGGACGCCAATGGGGGCGGGAGCAGGAGCGGCATGAACTGGGTGGCCTGCCGCATCGTCGCCTCCCGCTGAAACGACCATTCGGGCAGGGCGTCGCGATATTCGCGGTCGAGTGCGGCCCGCGCATCGCAGATCGTGTCGATCTCCGCCAATTTGCATCGCGCCATCAGCGCCAGCACCTCGGGCATCTTGGCATTGATGCCGGGGAGTGTCGCGCTCCGCCCGCTCTCGAAGCCGAAATTCACCATCGCACGCAACTGATCGATGCGGTCACGGTCGCCGCTATAGATCAGCCCGCCCTCCCCCACCGAGAAGGTCTTGGTCGCGTGCATCGAATAGACCAGAACGAACGGCGCCCCCGTGCCGAACCCGTGCCCCGATCTGTCCAGCGTCCCCAGTGAAGCGGCCGCATCCACGACGATCCCCACCCCGTAACGCTCGGCCAGCCAGGCATAGCGTTCCAGATCGATGGCCGTGCCGAAGGTCGCATAGGGCACGATCACCCTGATCCGATCGCCATGCCGCGCGAGCATCCGCTCTTCCTGGTCCGGGTCGGCGGTCCAACTCTCCGGATCGACATCGACGATCAGCGGGGTCAGCCCGGCCCAGAGCGCCGCCTGCCCCGTCGCCGCAAAGGTCATGGCGGGCATCATCGCCAGATCGCCCAGCCGGGGGTTCAGTCCCGCCGCCTGCCGAATCGCGATCATCAGGCCCAGCGTGGCATTGCCGACCGCCAGCGCCGCCCCGCTGCCCCCGAAGAGTCGCGCGACCATCTCGTCCTCCAGCGCGCGCACCTCGGGCCCGCCATTGCTGAACTGGCCGGATTGCTCGATCCGCCTCAGCCCTTCGATCTGTTCGGAAAGCCTGGGCGGTCGGGGCGCGATGAGCGGAAAATCCATGGCGCGCTTTCCTTGGGACACATCCGTGGCTGTCCCATATTCCTCCCTAACAAGGGGTTAGCGCAAGGGGTGCGGCGTGGATGGACCGGGAAAACAGGCACTGCTCATGATCGCCAACAGGCGCGCGCCCTGAAACAACCCCATGGTGGGGCCGCCGCCTGCCATGATGAGGCGAAAAAAGACGGGTTCTCGTTCACCTTCTTCCCCTGGTGTCAGGCCCCTTTGATAGGAACGTCGTGACCTGATTCAGGCTGCATCAGAAGACCGGAACAAGCTCGCCTTGTCCCCCGGATCCAAGGATCGGTGTGGGCATGGTCGCTATTCCGTTCCACCCGGCAAGACAGGCTGGGAAATCCGCATTTGGGGGCGGACCCTTCGTCCTACGGCACCGCGATCGCCAAAAAACTCCCCCTGCAAAGCATTTCATTAATCCATATCAGATAAGGGCTTCGTCTTTGTACGGGCGTTGAGCCCGCCCGCGATCAGGCACGAAGCGTCAGGAGAATAATGTGAGAAACCTGCGGATCAGTTCGAAGCTGATAGCATGCTTTGCGATCTTGCTGATGGCCCTGCTGATTGTCGGCGGGCTTTCCATTCGCAATCAGAATGCACTGAGCGCGAACACCTCAGACATCGCTTCGCGCTTGGCCCGCTTGCAGAAGCTGACCCACAGCATCGATACCCAGACCTCGAACGCCCGCGCCGAGGAGATGACCCATATCGTCAGCACGTCGCCAGAGACCATGGCGGCGCACTACAGGGCGCTGGAGGCGGCCTTGGCCTCGATCAACCAGTCGCTTTCCAAAGTCAAAGCGATGGAGCAGGATCCCGTCGCCAAGGCCGCGATGGACGAATTTGAGCCGATCTGGCAGCGCTTTACCGACCATTTGCCGCAGACCATCGCCCTGTCGAACCGCAACGAGACCGATGCGGCGCAGGCGAGCGCCTTGCAGGAGGTCAAGGACTATGACGCCCAGAATGCGGCGCTGGGCCGGGCGGAGGAGGCCTATACGGCCGCCATGGACAAAGCCCGCGCGGAGGCCAAGGAAACGGCCGCTACGGGACGCCTGATCACCATAGGGATGATCCTGGCGGCGATCGCGCTGACCATCGCGCTTTTGACGCTGCTGATCCGCCAGATTGCCAAGCCCCTGAACATCATGACCGGCGCGATGGGCGAACTGGCCGCCGGCAATATGGATGTTCGCGTGCCCGAAGCCGATCGCCGCGACGAAGTCGGAGATCTGGCCAACGCCATGACCCAGTTCCGCGATCAGCTCGCCGCGGCCGAACGGGCGAAGGCGGAACAGACCACCATGATCGTCGACAGCGTCGGACAAGCTCTCTCAAATCTCGCGACGGGCGATCTGCTGACCCGCATCGACACCGAGCTTACCGGCCCGTTTGCCAAGCTCAAAACCGATTTCAACAAGGCGGCCGAAGCATTGCAGGATGCGCTGTCGCAGGTATCGACGGCGGTCGCCGGCATCAACGGCGGCGCGGGCGAAATCCGCACCGCCTCCGACGATCTTTCGATGCGCACCGAGCAGCAGGCGGCCAGCCTTGAGGAAACCGCCTCCGCGATGGAGGAGATCACCTCCACCATGCGCTCCGCCGCACAACGGACCGCGAGCGCCAACGAGGCAGCGCGAGACGCGCGCGCTTTGGCCGAACAGTCGGGCGACATCGTCCAGAAGGCCGTCGTAGCAATGGACGGTATCGAGCGCCGGTCGAACGAAATATCCGACATCATCGCCGTCATCGACGGCATCGCGTTCCAGACCAACCTGCTCGCTCTGAACGCCGGGGTAGAGGCCGCCCGCGCCGGCGATGCTGGCAAGGGCTTTGCCGTCGTCGCCTCCGAAGTCCGTGCGCTGGCGTTGCGTTCGGCGGATGCCGCCAAGGACGTCAAGAACCTGGTCACCGCGTCGTCCGAACAAGTGGCCGAAGGTGTGCGCCTCGTCGGTGAAACGGGACAGGCCCTGAACGGCATTATCGGGCGAATCGTCGAAGTCAGCGGACTGGTCGACGAGATTTCCAATGCGGCCCAGCAACAGGCTACCGGGCTGCAGGAAGTCAACACGGCCGTAGGCGAAATGGACGTGGTCACCCAACAAAATGCCGCGATGGTCGAGGAAGCGACGGCTGCGGCTCGCGGGCTCGCCACCGAAGCCGATAGCCTTGCGCGTCAGCTTTCGCGTTTCCAGATCGGGCAACCAGCCAGTGCGATGTCGACGAACGTCCACAAGCTCGAAACCCGCCCTGCCAAAGCCGCTCCGCGCCCGCGCGCCAAGCCGATTCCCATGACGCAGGGCAACGCCGTACCCGCCGAAGACGATTGGTCGTCATTCTAACCTGAGGGAAATGGCCTGTTCGGGGTGTCGGCAAATGCTTTGTCGACACCCCGAACAGGGCCAGCCTGCAATCGGCCTCCCGTTCGACCTGTCACCCATTCGGCGCGACCATATGCCAGTCGCTCCGTTGGAGCAGCGACACCGCAGCCTCCGACTCGCCAAGCAGGCAGGGCCATCGCTGCATCGAATCAACCGCACGGTCGAAAGCAGACCCCCACCGCCCAGCTGACTGCCGTCCTCGACCCTGCGTTCACCGCGAGCGTGATCTCGCAACGGCTGCCGCCCCGATCGAATAGGAAGTAATCGGGGCCGTCTTGCCCATGCCCGGCTGTCTACCGAACACCACGACCATGTTCGTAAGGCGCAGCACCTCAATGATTCAGGAGCGAACACCGACGATCGGCTTGCCGAGCGGTCGATGACGCCCTGCGCATAGGTCCCGACCGGCGCCCGGCGGGTCGTCGTGTCATCCACCATCGATCCGCCCGCCTCGTCGGCATTGACGACCAGTTCCTCGTGCGGGACACAGAGGTCGCGGGCGGACACCACAACGTCCTGCAACCCTGTCACGCTTGATATTGCGGACGAAACTACCCGGCGATCACTCGTCGCTCCCCGCCATCGAAATCGGCGGCGTGGTCGACGAACGGCGTATCGCTCGTGCCATGATCCCCGCGGCGGATGACTTGGCCGATTATCGCCCCGACGACAGCCGAACTGGCGAACCACGCCACACCAAGTGCGATAAAAACCCCCATCAACCCCTCCGCTTATTGTTGGGATATAATTATCGCGACACTCAATATCGCGCAAATAAAATTGATGCCGCTGGTGGAGGTGTTTTTTCGTTCACGGACCGATGTTCGCTCGATCACCGGCCCCGCATCTCGTGCGGGCCCTATATTCAGGGCGTGGCGCGATGGTGAACCCCTGCGAACGAGGCTGCGCGACCTGCCGCTGGTGACAGCGCATGGATGGTGGTCACGAACAGGTAGAGCCCGACCGAATCGGCGAACCTGTGATCCTGCTTCGCCCCTTGCCTTTTCGGCACGGCGTATCGGTCGGCGGCACGATGCCCCACTTTAAATTTCGGTGCCCCCACAGGGCATGACATACGGGGGCACGAGGTGAAAGACCTCGCGACGCTTTCGCACCTGAAGTTCCGTGGTTTAGCAAGGGCGTGAGACACGCTGTGACGCCCTGAAACAACCCCGTGGTGGGTCCGCCGGGACTCGAACCCGGGACCTCTCGATTAAAAGTCGCTTGCTCTACCAACTGAGCTACGGACCCTCCATCGGGGTGGAAGCGACCTAGGGGCGTGGACGCCTGCGGTCAACACCATGTCGCACATGACGCACGCGCCGACCATCGCGCGGGTCCCGCCAGTCCCCCGCGATTGCGGCCAATGGGTGCAGGACGAAGGTGCGGATCGCATAGGCGCCGTGCGGTACGGTCAATCCCGCCGAGCGCCAACGCCCACCCGACCACAGGATGATGTCGAGATCGATCACCCGCGCGCCCCAGCGCTGGCCTCGCCGTCGCCCAAAAGCTCGTTCGATCCTCTTCAGCGACGCCAGCATCTCGGGCGGGGTCAGCGTGCTGCGCACCAGTGCGGCGGCATTGGCGAAGGCGCGGATCGACGGACCGACCGGCGCGGTGGTGACGATCGGCGACACCGCATAGACGCCGTCGAGCGCCGCCAGCGCCGCACGAATCTCAGCGCGCGGGCCTCCGTGCCGCCCGGGACGGTTGGAACCCAGCGCAATGGCATAGCTTGTCGTCGTCATGCCCCCCGACTACCGCAGCGCGATGCCCGATGCATCCTTTCCCACCATTCCCGCGCCGTTGATCCCGGTCCAGCCGCCGCGCGACTGCCCGCTCTGCCCACGCCTCGCCGCGGTTCGCGCCGCGGTCGCCGCCGAATATCCCGGCTGGTGGAATGCGCCGGTCCCACCCTTCGGCGATGCCGATCCCTGGCTGGCGGTGGTCGGCCTCGCCCCCGGCAAGCATGGCGCGCACCGGACGGGTCGTCCCTTTACCGGCGATGGCGCGGGGCCGCTTCTCTATGGCACGCTCGCCAAATTCGGGCTCGCCGAGGGGAATTTCGAGGCGCGGGTCGATGACGGCCTGACACTGACGGGTGCGGTCATCCTGAACGCGGTCAAATGCCTGCCGCCCGAGAACAAGCCGACGCCCGACGAAATCCGGACCTGCCGCCCGTTTCTGGAGCAGGAACTGGCCGCGCTGGGCGGACTGAAGGTCGTCATCGCCCTGGGCCAGATCGCGCACCAGTCGGTGGTCAAGGCGCTGGGCGGCAAGCTGCCCAAGACTCGATTCGCTCATCTTGCCGAGCACCGGATGCCGGGCGGCGGGCCGGTGGTGCTCGATAGCTATCACTGCTCGCGCTACAACCAGAATACCGGAAGACTGACACCCGATATGTTCGAGGCCGTCTTCGCCCGCGCGGTGGCGTTGCGGAGCTGAACCCCGACCGTCGCCTCAGAAGGCTGGGGCCTCTGACGAACAAGGCCCGGCCGAGAGGGGTCCCAGCCTTCGCTGGGACGACGGCCTCAAATATCCTGCACCAGCCGTCCGTACAGCTCCGGCCGCCGGTCGCGGAAGAAGCCGAAGGCGGCGCGGTGGCGCTTTACCCGGTCGAGGTCGAGGGTGGCGACGATCACGCCCTCTTCCTCGCGGCCCAGCTCGGCCAGTATGTCGCCGCGCTCGTCGCAGATGAAGCTGGTGCCGTAGAAGGTCTGGCCATGTTCGCAACCGATCCGGTTGGCGGCGACGATCGGTACGACGTTGGACACCGCATGGCCGACCATCGCGCGCCGCCACAGCCGCGCGGTGTCGAGGCTGTCGTCATGCGGCTCGCTGCCGATCGCGGTCGGGTAGAACAGGACCTGCGCGCCCATCAGCATCATCGCGCGCGCCGTCTCGGGATACCATTGGTCCCAGCAGATGCCGACGCCCAGCGTCGTCGCGGGACCGTCCCACACCTTGAACCCGGTATTGCCCGGGCGGAAATAGAATTTCTCCTCATATCCCGGACCGTCCGGGATATGGCTCTTGCGATACACGCCCGCGACCTTACCGTCCGGATTGATCATCGCCAGCGAGTTGTAATGATGCGGCCCATCCGCCTCGAAGAAGCTGGTGGGGATATGGACCTTCAGCTCGGCCGCCAGTTCCTGCATCGCCAGCACCGCCTTGTGCTCGGCGGTCGGCTTGGCGTTCGCAAACAGCCCTTCATCCTCGACGCGGCAGAAATACTCGCCTTCGAACAATTCGGGCGGCAGGATCACCTGCGCGCCCTGGGCGGCCGCCTCCCGGACGAGGCGCGACACCTCGGCGATGTTGCGGTCGATATCGGCGGTGAAGGCCAGTTGCAGCGCGGCGACGGTGATCTGGGTCATGGCCACGCCCTTTAATGGCTCAAATTTCCTCCGTCACGCACCGAGTGGTCAGACGCGCATGCAATTCGTCGAGGAAGGGGCCTGGCTCATCGAGCCGTAGCGCCACGGCCCGCACCGGATCGCGCCGCCAGCGCGACCGGGGCGGCAAAGGCGGGTCCAACCGGAGGAGCAGATTGGGCTAGGCCAGCAGCGCGATGTTCCAACTGTCCGGCGCCCGCACCGTCGCGCCGTCGGGGTTCGCCTGTACGGCGGTGATGGCGGCATAGGGGATCATATGGTCGACCAGGATACCGGCGCGTATCCGCACCCCGGTATCGGTCAACAAAATGGGGGCCAGCCGCAGCGACTTGATGAGCCCGATCAGATAGAGAAGCGATACGTCGCTGACCACGAACAGGATCAGCGCCAGCGTCCGGTTCCAATGCGCGATCAGCAAATGGGTGACGCCGATCTCGACACAGGACAGCAGCAGCGCGATCATCATCGGTTGAAGCTGCCGGTGATAACCAAAGCCGATCGCGCCCGGCGGAATGTCGGGCGCGGCCTTCCAGCGGAACAGCGCCAGATGGAGCAATGCCGCCTCCGCGACCGCGAGGCGGGCAAGCGGACGCGGCAGCATTTCGGCGAGCAGGTCGATCCAGCGATCCGCATCGCTGCGTCGCCAATGCCGGACCCGCTCGGCGGCGCGCCACATTCCCCATCCGCCATGCAGGGCGATCGCCACGACCGGCACCGCCAACGCCCAGGGCATGGCGATCAGCGCCGCCCGAATCGGCGCGGGCGACAGGCCGAGCACCGCCATCCCCGCCGCCGCCATCGCCGCAATCCCTGCCCGCCAGCCGGGGCGACGGTCTCGCGCGATCAGGCCCAGCATCATCGCATCCGACGCGATCCACAGGAACAGCAATGCCGCCACATGCGGATGCGCCGAAGCGAGGGGCAAGCGGAGCAGCGCCGCCGCCCCGGCGATGACGATGGGCGGCACCAACCCGGAAAGCGTATATCCACCTGTGTCGGTCGACCGGGCGATCATCATGGCGCGTCCCCCTGTAGATGCGGGGCGATCCTATCCCACCCTATGGGCGGCGTCACGCGGTTCGGCGCCCCCTCCTCCATTCCACCTGAACGCAGGGCAAGTTACGGGGAAAGGCCGATCCCGTCCGTATCGACCATCACGAAAAAGGCCCACGCTCCCTATGGAAGCGCAGGCCCTTCGTCTTCCGACCGGCTCGGCGCGTCAGAGCGCCGGTATCTGCTGCGAAATGCAGTGGAAGCTGCCGCCGCCGGTCAGGATCGCATCGGCGCGCAGGCCTACCACTTCGCGGTCGGGGAAGATCGCCTGGATCGCCGCGACGCCCGCCGCGTCGTTCTCGCTGCCATAGAGCGGCACGACGACCACCGCATTGCCGATATAGAAGTTCATATAGCTGGCGGGCACGATCTCCTCGTCGCGCAGCACCCGACCCGGCGAGGGAATACTCACGACCTCCAGCCCCGCCGCCTCGGCGGTGCGCTTGGCGGCGGCATAGACCTGCCAATTGGGATCATTCTCCGCCGCTTCCGGCAAGGCGATCCGGTTCGGCCCGACGAAGCGCGCCAGATTGTCGACATGGCCATCGGTGTGATCGTTGAGCAGTCCGTCGCCCAGCCAAACCACGCGGGTCAGCCCCAGATCCTGCGCCAGCCGTTCGGTGATCGCTTCCTCGGTCAGTTCGGGATTGCGATTGGGGTTCAGCAGGCACTGGCGCGTGGTGACGACCAGGCCGGTGCCGTCGCCATCGATCGCACCACCCTCCAGCACCCAGTCGCAGGGCGTGGCGGCGATGCCGCGATCCTCGGCCAGCCGCGCGCCGACCGTGTCGTCGCCCGGCAGGTCATATTTCCCGCCCCAGCCATTGAACCGGAACAGCCGGGCCGAACCATCGCCCGTGACGATCGGTCCGGTATCGCGCAACCAGATGTCACCGAAAGGCTGCACCACCACATCGGCGAGATCGCCCGCCATGTCGCGGGCGGCATCGGCGGCCTCGCCATCGGCGGCGACCAGGATCACCCGTTCGCCCCGGCCCTCGGCGTGGACAGTGCGGGCAAAGGCCAGAACCTCCTCGCGCGCGGGTTCCAGATCGTCTTCCCACAGCTCGGGATGGCTGGGAAAGCCGATCCATACGGCCTCATGCCGGGCCCATTCGGGTGGAGGAGGCGTCGTCGCGGATGGCGTGGTCACCGATGACGTGGTCACTGGGCGTTCTTCCTGCTTTGATCGCGGATGCTGCGAAATTCGGCGGTGGGATACCAGTTGGGCCACAGGCCCGGCCGGTCCGCCAGCGTCCTGCCCAATTGATAATAGACCGTCAAATCCTCGACCGCGCCCGACCAATCCCAGTTGGGATCATAGGCGTCGGCGGGCTTGTGATAGCGGTGGGCGACATAGTCCTCCGCCGCCGCCTTGCCCGCCGCGACGCCGCCCATCACCTTGTCCTGTCCCGACCCGCCGTCGAGCATCGGCACGCCCAGCTTGGCGAAGGAGAAATGGTCGGACCGGTAATAGCTGCCCCGTTCCGGATTGGCTTCCTCGCCGATATAGCGGCCCTGCGCGCCGACCAGCCCCTTGGCGATGTCCTCGATCTCGGACTTGCCCTTGCCGATCAGCACGAAATCCTTGGACCGGCCGGTGACGTTCAGCCCGTCCATATTGACCCCGCCCACCGTGCGAGCGAGCGGAAAGACCGGGTGCTGCGCATAATAGCCCGAGCCGAGCAGCCCGCTTTCCTCCGCCGTCACCGCCAGGAACGCGATCGACCGCTTGGCCGGTCCCGCCTTGGCCTGCGCCTCTGCCAGCGCGACCAGTCCCGCCACGCCGCTCGCATTGTCGAGCGCGCCGTTGCAGATATCGTCGCCATCCACCGCGTCGCACCGTCCCAGATGGTCCCAATGCGCGGAATACAGGACATAATCCCCCGGCTCGGTGGTGCCTGGCAGCAGGCCGACGACATTCTTCGACGCCTGGCGCCGGATCGTGTTGGTGAACCCGCCCGACAGAGTGAGGCCAAGCGGCACCGCCTTGAACCCCTTGGTCTGCGCCGCCTTGGTCAGGGTGGCGAGGTCCTTGCCCGCCGCCTTCAGGATGCGCTCCGCCACCGGCTGTTGCAGCCAGCCGATCACCTTGCTCTGGTCCATGTGGTCGCCCGCCTCGTCCAGTTCGAGCTGCGGCCCGGTCCAGGAGGATTGCACCACCGCCCAAGGATAGGCGGCGGGTTCGGTCTGATGCACGATCAGCGCGGCCGCGGCGCCGTGCTTGGCGGCATTCTCGAACTTATAGGGCCATCGACCATACCAGGTCATCGCCCGCCCCTCGAACGGCCCCTCGCGCCCCATGGTCTGCCAGTCGGCGTCGTTCACCAGGATGATCACCGTCTTGCCGCGCACATCGACCCCGGCATAATCGTCCCAGCCCTTTTCGGGCGCGGTGATGCCATAGCCGACAAAGACCATCTCGCTATTCGCCACATCGATCTTCGGTGTGACGCGATAGGTGCCGACCACCATATCGGTGCGATAGGCCAGTGAGATGGGTTGCCCCTTGCCCCTGACCGTAAAGGGCTGGACGTCGGTCGCGGTGATCTCGACCATGGGCACGTCCTGGGTCCAGCTTCCCTTGTTGCCGGGCTTCAGCCCCGCCTTCTGAAAGCGGTCGATGATATAGGCGACCGTCTTATCCTCCGCGGGCGTGGTGGGCGCGCGGCCTTCATATTCGTCGGACGACAGCGTCTGCGTGACGGCCTTCAACGTATCGACCGAAATGGCTGGCCGCTCCTGCGCAAGGGCGGTGCCGGACATGAGGGCGATCAGTGACAGGGCAAGAAGACGCGACATAACAAGCTCCCGAATGCGATGTGCGCATGTCTGACATGCCCCCCCCACGACGCGCAAGCGAACAGCCCACAAGCGAAAATGTCGCCATATCCGATCTTCTTGCGATTGAGTTCATGCGATGCGGAGCGTCAGCATCGATGCGCCACTTCCAATTCCGGCCTGTCTGCGTCTCGTTCCGTTCTCGTCGAAAGGCATGATGATGACGATGCGCATTGTCGCAATGGCCCTCCTGCTATTGGCAGCAACAAGTTGTGGATCGGCCTCGACTGATCGCGACATTACAACGGAGTCGGCCTCGGTACCACCACCTCCTACTCCTCCGCCGCCGCCTCCGCCGCCTGCCGAGGAGCCGATGGTAATGATAAGGATGCCAAATTTCCCTTGGCCGCCGCCCGCCCCTTCCGCGCGCGCTACCATTTCGGCGGCGAGGTTCGGACGCGTCCAAACCCTGGGCGAAGCGGCGGATCGACTAAGCAGCGCTTTGGAAAGGTCAGGCTATACGGAGATCGGCTATTATGCCGCACCCGGCGGCTTCGCACTTGTCACGCGTATCGAACGCATGCGCGATGATGGTCGTCCATGGTCTCAGGTCGGGCGGTTCGACATCGAGTCACAAGCGTCGTTGCCGGACCCGTTCACGCTCTCCGACTATCTTACGGCATTACTACGTGCGCCACCCGGTCGGTATCGATTGATCGCCTTCATTGTCAGCGATCATATCACCCCCAGCAACGGGCCATCGATAGGTTTCAACGAGGTCAATCGCATTCTCGAAAATGGGAGCGACAGGCTCGACAACCAAACGAAAAGCCAGGCCTTTACGCCCAATCATAAGGTCATCGCCCTGATATACGAGTTCGTCCGGCGGCGGGGTGAGGCCGCGACACAGGCCAAACCCAGTCGACTGGAAGCCAGCCAACACCTCCGCGGCGCTCAACTTCTACAGTATTGATGAGACAATCGAAGGCAACAGGAGCGATCCGATGCAAAGTTATCGCACTATACTGATGACGACATGGCTGATCGGCGGCGGTATAATCATTTTGCTCTTCATCGTTCAGACCCAATTGGGTGCATTCAGTGGCGATGAAGCCAAGGCCTGGGAATGGCTTTCGCCGAACCTGTTTCCGACTTTGACACTCGTTTTGGGAGTTACCCAATTGACGAAACCGGGGTCGGCACACGTATCGAAACGACGCCCCCCGCTATTCCTGCCGTCATTACTGACGAGCATCTTGTTTCTGGCTGCCCTTATCCTGTCGATTCTTCTTCAGCCATTTACGAACAAGAAACCGATTGAAGCTTTGTACCAAGCCAATGTCTGGCTTGGACCGCTGCAAGGGTTCGTCAGTTCGACGCTCGGCGTCTTCTTCGCGCGCGAAATTCCCAAAGGGGCCAGCAACTCCTGATACCCGAAACGAAAAAAAGGCGGCCCCGAAGGACCGCCTCTTCGTATTCGGTAAGACCCGAAAACTTAGCGCGAATAGAATTCGACGACCAGGTTCGGTTCCATCTTCACCGGATAGGGCACCTCGTCAAGCGTCGGCACGCGGGTCAGGGCGACCTTGGTGTTGCCGTCGGCGGTGACGTAATCGGGCACTTCACGCTCGGCGAGCTGCTGTGCCTCGAGGACCAGCGCCATTTCGGTCGCCTTCGAGCCCAGCGAGATCTCGTCGCCGACGAAGCAGCGGCGCGACGCGATGTTGCACTTCACGCCGTTGACGCGGATGTGGCCGTGGCTGACCAGCTGGCGCGCGGCGAAGATCGTCGGCGCGAACTTGGCGCGGTACACGATCATGTCCAGACGCTGCTCGAGCAGGCCGATCAGGTTCTGCGAGGTATCGCCCTTCATGCGGGCGGCTTCCTGGTAGCAGGCCTTGAACTGCTTCTCGGTCACGTCGCCATAATAGCCCTTCAGCTTCTGCTTGGCGCGCAGCTGCAGACCGAAGTCCGACATCTTGCCCTTGCGACGCTGACCATGCTGGCCGGGGCCATATTCACGCTTGTTGACCGGGCTCTTGGGACGACCCCAGATGTTCTCGCCCATACGGCGGTCGAGCTTGTACTTCGCGCTCTGACGCTTCGACATATATATTCCTTAGCAACTACGAACGACGTTGGTCCCGGTATCGCACCATGCCAGTCTTTGTGGGACGAGCGCAGGCCCACCGCTTCACCGGGATGCGGGGGCAATTGCGAAGGGGCGCGCCTAACGGACGGGCGCGCCGGAGTCAAGCGAGGCGGCGCTCAGCTGCCCTGCACGGTGCTTAGCCGGCTCGCGGCGTCGTCCACATCCTTTCGCGCATCGGCGGCGATCATGTCCCATTCCTCACGCGTGTGGCAGACCTTGCGCCCACCCAGGCGCGATCCGGTGGGGGCCTCCGAACGACAGATCCTCTTCTCCTTCGGCTTGGGGGCCGGCGGTGTCGACTCGGCCTGTTGTCCGGCCAGGGTCAACAGCAGCAAGGTGGTCAGCATCGTCCTCTTCTCCCATCGGAACAGCCGGGCGGGATGCTAACGCCATCCCTTCCCCCACCGCAAGCCGGGCTGGACAGCGCGCGCGCCGCCCGGCAGAGCCATGGCCATGACCCAGATACTCGCCGGCCCCGATTGCACGACCATGGCGGAGGTCCGCGCAGGCGTCGACCAGCTCGACCGCGAACTCGTGGCGCTGCTCGCGCGCCGCTTCGCCTATATGGACGCCGCCGCGCGGATCAAGCCGAGCCGCGACCGCGTGCGCGACGAGGGTCGCAAGGCCCAGGTGATCGACCAGGCGCGCGTCGAGGCAAAGCGGTTGGGTGTGCCGGAGATGGTCATGGCGGAGATGTGGGAAACGCTGGTCGAGGGGTCGATCGCCTATGAACTGGCGGCGTACGATCGGACGCGCGGGTAAGGCGCCCCCAACTCCGTTCAGGCTGAGCGTAGTCGAAGCCCACGCCGCAGGCTGCGCCACAAGCGCTGTTGGGCACAGCCAATCCCTTGGCCTTCGACTTCGCTCAGCCTGAACGGAGGTAGTGCGTTACCGCTCGCGCGGGCGGGCCAGTGTCGACAGCACGCCGCGCAGGGTACGGATTTCCTGGCTCGACCAGCCGGGCTTGGTCAGCAGGGTACGCAGCGTCCGCTTGGTCGCGGGCGTCCGGTCGGGCGGGAAGAAATAGCCCGCGCCATCGAGCATCTCCTCCAACTGGCCGATCATCCCGTCCAGCTCGAATTGCGGCGCGACTTCGGGCAGTTCGACCTCGGGCGGCTGGGCCAGTTCGACGCCCTTCGACCATTCATAGGCGATCAGGATCACCGCCTGGGCCAGGTTCAGGCTGCCGAATTCGGGATTGATCGGCACGGTGACGATCTTGCGCGCGATCGCGACGTCGTCGGTCTCCAGCCCCGAGCGCTCGGGCCCGAACAGGAAGGCCGCCCGGCCCACCGTATCGGCATGGATTTCGCGCGCCGCCCCTTCCGGGGTCACGACCGGCTTGGTGACGCCGCGCTTGCGCACGGTGGTGGCATAGACCTGCGCACAGTCGGCGACCGCCTCGGCGACGCTCTCAAAGACCTTGGCCTGTTCCAGTACCGTGTCCGCGCCCGAGGCGGCAGGCCCCGCCTGCGGATTGGGCCAGCCGTCGCGCGGGGTGACGAGGCGCATCTCCACCAGCCCGAAATTGAGCATGGCACGCGCGGCCTTGCCGATATTCTCGCCCAGCTGCGGGCGGACCAGGACGATGACGGGGGGCTGGGATTTGTTCACGTTCACTCTTCCGTTCGCCCTGAGCGAAGTCGAAGGGCACGTTCCGCGCGCGGTATCGCGGCTTCTTTCAGGCGCGTCCAGTCCGATACGATCAAGGCGGTCTTCTTGGTGCGGGACCAGCCTTTAATTTGGTGCTCGGCGGTGAGGGCTTCGTGGCGAGTGGGGAAGTCCTGCGCCCATGCCAGTTCGACCGGGCGGCGGCTGTGGGTGTAGCAGGGGATTTCGCCGGACTGGTGCTGGGCGATGCGGTGGTCGAGATTGTCGGTGTGGCCGGTGTAATAGCTGCCGTCGGAGCAGCGGAGGATGTAGCAGTAGAAGGCCATGGCCTGGTTCCCGTCGATCAATGGCGGGATGCTATCGCGACGATGGCTCGAGGCAAGGGAGTCCCTTGGGCTTCGACTTCGCTCAGCCTGAACGGGGGCGGGGGAATTGGGGCTTATACAAACAGCCGTGCAGGCTGAGCGAAGTCGAAGCCCACGCCCCAACGCTCGCCGAAAGCACGAACTCACTCCCCCTTCGGCGCCACTTCCTCAACAGTCCCGGCAAAAGCCTCGAAATCCTTGGCCTCACCGAACTCGCGATACACGCTGGCGAATCGGATATAGGCCACCGAATCCAGGCCCTTCAGCCCTTCCATCACCATCTCGCCGATCCGCTTGGACGACACCTCGCCCTCACCGCTGGTCTCCAACTGACGCTGAATGCCGGACACGAGCTTTTCCACCCGCACCGGGTCGATCGGTCGCTTGCGCGTGGCGATGGCGATGGAGCGGAGCAGCTTTTCGCGCTCGAACGGCTCGCGCCGATCCTCGCTCTTCAGCACGAACAGCTCGCGCAACTGAATGCGCTCGAACGTGGTGAAGCGCGCGCCGCAGCCTTCGCATTGGCGGCGGCGGCGGATGGCCGCCCCGTCTTCGGTGGGGCGGCTGTCCTTTACCTGACTGTCTTCATGGCCACAAAAGGGGCAGCGCATTCAGGCCTTCTTCTTTGCCTTGAAATAGGCATAACCGGCACCCGCCGCCGCGCCGAGGACCGGACCGACGAACGGCACCGGGATCGCGACCACGGCGCCGAGCGCGCCCCATTTCGCCATGCTCTTGCCGAGGCCGGGGGTCGACTTGATGTCGTTCTGCACCTCGGAAAACTTCTCGTCGAACTTGGCCATGCGTTTACGTCCTTATCCCTGATAGATCGGAAAGCGTGCGCAAAGCTCACGCACACGGGCACGAACGTTCGCCTCGACCTCGGGGTCCCCATGCTCGCCCTTGGCCTTCAGACCGTCGAGCACGTCGGCGACCATATGGCCGATCTGCTCGAACTCCGCCGGGCCAAAACCGCGCGTGGTGCCCGCGGGCGAGCCGACGCGGATGCCGCTGGTCTTCATCGGGGGCAGCGGGTCGTTGGGAATGCCGTTCTTGTTGCAGGTGATGCCCGCGCGCTCCAGCGCCTCGTCGGCGTCGCGGCCGGTGATGCCCAGCGGCGTCAGGTCGACCAGCGCCAGATGCGTGTCGGTACCGCCCGCGACCAGGTTCGCGCCGCGCGCCTTCAGCGTCGCCGCCAGCGTGCGGGCATTCTCGACGACCGCCGCGATATAGGTCTTGAACTCGGGCTGCAGCGCCTCACCGAACGCGACCGCCTTGGCGGCGATGACGTGCATCAGCGGACCGCCCTGAAGGCCGGGGAAGACCGCCGAGTTGATCTTCTTCGCGATCGCCTCGTCGTTTGTCATGATCATGCCGCCGCGAGGGCCCCGCAGCGTCTTGTGCGTGGTGGTGGTCACGACATGTGCATGGCCGAACGGGGTCGGGTGCAGACCGCCCGCGACGATGCCCGCAAAATGCGCCATGTCGACCATGAAATACGCGCCGACCTCGTCCGCGATCGCGCGGAACTTGGCGAAGTCGATGACGCGGGGATAGGCCGATCCGCCCGCGATGATGATCTTGGGCTGGCACTCGCGCGCGATCCGGGCGACCTCGTCATAGTCGATCAGATGCGTCTCGGGGTCGACGCCGTATTGGACCGCGTTGAACCACTTGCCCGACAGCGCCGCCTTGGCACCGTGGGTCAGGTGCCCGCCAGCATCCAGCGACAAGCCCATGATCGTGTCGCCGGGCTTGGCCAGCGCCAGCATCACCGCGCCGTTCGCCTGCGCGCCCGAATGCGGCTGCACGTTGACGAAGTCGCAGCCGAAGATCTGCTTGGCGCGGTCGATCGCCAGCTGCTCGACCTCGTCCGACGGGGCGCAGCCTTGATAGTAGCGCTTGCCCGGATAGCCCTCGGCGTACTTGTTGGTGAAGACCGAGCCTTGCGCTTCCATCACCGCCTTGGAGACGATGTTCTCGCTGGCGATCAACTCGATCTGGGTCTGCTCGCGTTCCAGCTCGTGCGACACACCGGCGAAGACGGCGGGGTCGGCATCGGCCAAGGTGCGGGTGAAGAAGCCGGCGGGCTGGACGTCGTTAAGCGTGCTCATTGCGGATATCCTTGGGCGTTCAATTCTGGGCGGGTGCGGCGGACAGCATGTCGACGCGGCGCTGATGACGTCCGCCCTCGAACGGGGTGGACAGGAAGGCGGTCAGGCAGGCCTTGGCCATTTCCTCGCCGATGACGCGCGCGCCCATGGCGATGGCGTTGGCGTCGTTATGCTGGCGGGCGAGCGCCGCCGACAGCGGCTCGGAGACAAGCGCGCAGCGGCAGGCGGGATGGCGGTTGGCGGCGATCGAGATGCCGATGCCCGAGCCGCACAGCGCCACGCCGCGCTCGGCGCGACCATCGGCCAGCGCTTCGGCCACCGCATGGCCGAAATCGGGATAATCGACGCTGGCCGTGCCGTCGGTGCCGAGGTCGAGTACCTCATGCCCCTCGCCACGCAGCCAGTCCGCCAGCACGGTCTTCAACGAGACGGCGGCATGATCGGATGCGATCGCGATGCGCATGGGACGGGCGCTCCTGACGGGGTGGGAATGGAATGGGTGCGCCTTTACGCGCGCGCGGGGCGGATGGCTACCCCTTGGAGAGGGAACATGTGTCCGTCCCGGCCGGTTTTGTGCGGGATGAAGCCAGTCATGATCCTCGCCGCCCTTCTGCCCCTTGCCGCCTGCTCGCGCGAAACGCCTGAGGTGGCGAACAACAGCGCCGCCGCCTCGATCGGCGGGCCTAGCGCCACGGCCACGGCAGGCCCGGCCGGCGATGGCGCCACCTTCACCGGCATGCCCAAGGCCAAGGCCCCGGACTATGTCGGCCGCTGGATCGGGGTGGAGGGCATGGTGCTGAACGTGAAGCATGCCGCGACGCCCGGCCGCTACCGGCTGGAGATGCAATGGGACCTCGACCACAAGGGCGAGTTCAAGGGCGATGCGGTGGGCGACACGATCGTGTTCGAGCGGAACGGCGTGCGCGAGACGCTACGCCCGACAAATGGCGATGCGACCGGGCTGAAATATCTGGCGGGAAAGACGGAGTGCCTGACGGTGAAGACGGGCGAGGGTTACTGCCGGAAATAAGGCGCCGCCGGGCCGTCGATCACGGACCGACCTCCCCGCGAAATTGCGACGTCCGAAAGCCCTATCGCCCCCTGTTCCCCGGCGAAGGCCGGGGCCCAGTTGCCACGACCTTGAAGCGGACTGGTCAAGCGTAAGAGGCCAAAGCGATGCCTTGGCGCATGCCTCCCACGCACCGCTCTGCGTTCCATTGCCTTTGCCGCAACTGGGCCCCGGCCTTCGCCGGGGAACATGGAGTTACGGAGAGGCCTTACGCCGCCATCTTGAGGTCGAGCCGCTCCCAGATTTCAACCAGCGCCGAGACAAGTTCCGCCATCATCGCCTCGTCATGCGCGGGGCCGGGGGTGAAGCGCAGTCGTTCGGTGCCGCGCGGGACGGTCGGGTAATTGATCGGCTGGACGTAGACGCCATACTCGGCGAGCAGGATGTCGCTGATCTTCTTCGCCTTGACCGGGTCGCCGACCATGACGGGCACGATATGCGTCTCGCCCAGCATCACGGGCAGTCCTGCGTCACGCATCATCGCCTTCAGCCGGGCGGCAGCAGCCTGCTGGCCTTCACGCTCGACCGAGCTTTGCTTCAGGTGGCGCACGCTTGCCAGCACGCCCGCGACCAGCACCGGCGATAGCGAGGTGGTGAAGATGAAGCCGGGGGCATAGGAGCGGATCACGTCAACGATCATCCGATCGGCCGCGATATAGCCGCCCATCACGCCGAACGCCTTGCCCAGCGTCCCCTCGATCACGGTCAGCCGATGGGCGACGCCATCCCGCTCCGAAATACCGCCGCCGCGTGCGCCGTACATGCCGACCGCATGAACCTCGTCGAGATAGGTCAGCGCATTATACTTGTCCGCCAGGTCGCAGATCGCCGCGATCGGGGCGACATCGCCCTCCATCGAATAGACGCTTTCGAAGGCGATCAGCTTGGGCAGGCTCGGGTCCGCTGCTGCCAGCAGTTCCTCCAGATGCGCGAGGTCGTTGTGGCGGAAGACCTGCTTCTCGCACCCCGAATTGCGAATCCCCGCGATCATCGAGGCATGGTTGAGCTCGTCCGAGAAGATCACGCAGCCGGGCAGGATCTTCGCCAGCGTCGCCAGCGTCGCCTCGTTGGAGACATAGCCGCTAGTAAAGAGGAGCGCGGCTTCCTTGCCATGCAGGTCGGCCAGCTCGCCTTCCAGATCGACATGATAATGCGTGTTGCCGCCGATATTGCGCGTACCGCCCGAGCCCGCACCCACGTCATGGAGCGCTTCCTCCATCGCGGCGATGACCTTCGGATGCTGTCCCATCGCCAGATAGTCGTTGGAGCACCAGACCGTGATCGGCTTGGGTCCGTTATGCCCGGCGAAGCAGCGCGCATTGGGGAACATGCCCTTGTTGCGCAAAATGTCGATGAAGACGCGGTAACGTCCCTCGGCGTGCAGGCGGTCGATCGCCTGGGTGAAGACGCGGGAATAATCCACGCGCGCGTCCGTACCGTCGATGCTCATGGGTTGGGAACGTACGACGATATGGCGGATGAATCGAGTCGATAACCGCGCTTACTGTGATCGATCATGGTGGACATATTGTCCTAACGCCGGAAGTGTTCCTGATGCGGGTGTTTCGCAAGGACCGCGCGCCACTCCGCCCCTGCCCCATCATCATTCCGGTCGAGCGAAGGTCAGAGCGCCTCGATCGTCGTGAAACCGCGTGCCGCCAGGCCCGGGGCCAGCGCGCGTTCGCGGTCGCCCAGACGGGTGAACACCGCGACGCCCTCCCCCGGGTCGGCGGGCCAGTCCTGCCCGTCCGTCAGATACGCGATCCGCCGCGCGATCCCCGGTCCGCCATCGACGAAGCGCACCGCGTGAGGCGCGGCCGCCGCCAGCTCCGCCTCGACCAGCGGGAAATGGGTGCAGGCATTGACGATCACGTCGATCGCCTCGCCGCCTTCCTGCCCGAACAGACCGGCCAGCACCGCCGCGAAGGAATCGGAGGCCAGCGCCTCGCCGCGCAGCTTCGCCTCGGCCAGTTCGACCAGTTCGGCCGAGCCATGCCGGATCACCCGGCAATCCCCCGCGAACCGCGCCGCCAGATCGTCCACATAGGCCTGACGCACCGTCGCACGGGTGCCGAGCACGCCGATGGTGCGGGTCTGGCTCATCGCGGCGGCGGGCTTGATCGCGGGCACCGTGCCGACGACCGGCAGGTCCAGCGCCGCGCGCACGGCGGGCAGCGCGATGGTCGAGGCGGTGTTGCACGCGATCACGATCAGGCGCGGCCGATACCGCTCCGCCAGCCGCCCCAGCAGGGCGGGTACGCGGCCCGCAATCTCGGCCTCGGTCTTTTCGCCATAAGGGTAGCCGGCACTGTCCGCGACATAGACGAAAGGCGCGGTCGGCAAGGCGGCGCGCGCGGGCCCCGCGATCGACAACCCGCCGACGCCGGAATCGAAGAACAGGATCGGGCGCAAATCGCTCATTCCTGCCTCTTAGGGGGTTTGCGGATGCGAAACCAGCATGCCCCGGATTGGACAGGCCGGACCCGATGTTCTATGTCTGTCCCGGAGCACAGGGGAAGACTATTGCCGACCGAAATCATCTGGGGGCCGCCCACTCTGGCCTTGCTGATCGGCTATCTGCTGGGGTCGATTCCATTCGGCATCATCCTGACGCGCCTGGCCGGTGCGGGTGATCTGCGGAGCATCGGGTCGGGCAATATCGGCGCGACCAACGTCCTGCGTACGGGGCGCAAGGGGCTGGCCGCCGCAACTCTGATTCTCGACCTGCTGAAGGGGGTGGCTGCCGTCCTGCTGGTCCGCCACTGGATGCCGGGCGAAGAGGCGCTGGCGGCGGCGGCCGCATTTGTCGGCCACTGCTATCCCATCTGGTTGAAGTTTCGCGGCGGAAAGGGTGTCGCCACGCTGATGGGCGTGGTCGTCGCGCTCCATTGGCCGCTCGGCCTGGTCTATGCGGTCGTGTGGCTGGGGCTGCTCGCCACCATCCGCATTTCGGCGGTGGCGGGGATGGCGGCAGCGATCAGCGCCCCGCTGGCCGCCGCCATCATGGGGCGGTTCGATCTGGTGCTGCTGCTGATCGCGCTGGCGCTGATCGTGGTGTGGAAACACGGCTCCAACATCGAACGGCTGCTGGCGGGGACCGAGCCCCGCATCGGCAAGAAGCGTGACTGACGCCCGGTTCGCGCAGCTTCGGCTGCTGCGGACGCATGGCATCGGCCCGGTCACCTGGCGACAGTTGATGGCGCGGTTCGGCGAGGCGGGGGCCGCGCTGGAGGCGGTGCCGATGCTGGCCCGGCGCGGCGGCGGCGATGCCCCGCGCGCCGCCGATCCCGCCCTGATCGCCCACGAGATGGAGGCGGTGGCCCAGCTGGGCGCGCGCCATGTGATGCTGGGCGAGGCGGACTATCCACCGCTGCTGGCGGAATGCGACACCGCGCCACCCGCGCTGATCGTGCGCGGAGACATCAGGCTGGCGCATCGCGGCGGCGTGGCGCTGGTCGGCGCGCGCAATGCCTCGGCCGCGTCGTGCCGCTTCGCACGCGGGCTGGCACAGGATCTGGCGAGCCATCGGGTGCCAGTCACCTCAGGGCTGGCGCGCGGGATCGACACGGCGGCGCATATCGGTGCGCTCGACGGCGGCACGATCGGCGTCATCGCCTGCGGGATCGACATCGCCTTCCCGCCCGAAAATGCCCGGTTGCAGGAAGAGGTGGCGACACGCGGCCTGCTGATCGCCGAGCAGCCGCCGGGGACCCAGCCATTGGCGCGCCACTTCCCCTCGCGCAACCGGATCATCGCCGGGCTGGCCCAGGGGACCGTGGTGGTGGAAGCCGCGCCACGTTCCGGCTCGCTAATCACCGCGCGACTGGCGGGGGAAGCGGGACGCGAGGTGATGGCGGTGCCCGGCCACCCCGCCGACCCCCGAGCGCAAGGCTGCAACATGCTGATTCGCGAAGGCGCGACGCTGATCCAGTCGGCCGGCGACATATTGGAGCAGATTCGGCCGATCGATCCGCGTATGATCCGCGCGCCCGACCACCCCTATGCGCCCCCGCCCCCACAAGAGGCGAACAGCGCCGACCGCGCCCGCGTCACCGACCTGCTCGGCCCGGTGGCGGTCAGCGTGGACGAGATCATCCGCCAAAGCGGCCGCCCGCCCGCCATCGTCCAGACGATCCTCTTGGAACTGGAACTGGCCGGGCGGCTGGAACGGCACGCCGGGGGGCGGGTGGCTTTGGCATGACGGATCCGTGCCTGCTCCACACCGAGCGTTTGATCCTGCGGCCCTATGAGGTTGCGGATTTCGAGTCCTATGCCGCGATGGTGGCCGATCCCGTCGTGGTTCGTCATGCCGGTCAACCCATGACGGGCGAGGAAGCCTGGATGCGGCTACTGCGCTATATCGGCCATTGGTCGGCATTCGGGTATGGGCTGTTCGCGGTACTGGACCGGTCGAGCGGCCGCTATCTGGGCGAAACGGGCTTCATGGAATATCGCCGAGAGGTGACGCCCAGGCTGGCGGTGCCGCTGCCCGAGGCGGCCTGGGTCTTCACCAGCGCCGCGCATGGCAAGGGCTATGCATTCGAAGATGCCACTGCCACGCACCGGTGGATGGGGGAAACACACGCCCCCACCGCGACCCAGTGCATCATTTCGCCCGCCAATCGGGAATCGATCCGATTGGCGGAAAGGCTGGGCTATTGCCCGCACGACGAGCCGGAGTATCGGGACCATAGGGTTTCCCGTCTGGTCCGCACCGCTCCCTGACGTCGGTCAGCCCGCGCTACAAACCGCCCGGCTGTCCCCGGTGGCGCACAGCGTCGCCGCGGCGACCAGCGCTTCGACCCGGCCGATCGCCTGCGGCGTCGCGGGTCCCCGGATTGCAGCCTGGATGTTGTGAAGCTGTTCGCTTCCGGTGACGTAACGGCCGACGACCAGTTCGGCCAGGCCGGTCTGCGGGTTGCGCGGGCAGTCGATGCGTACCGTCACCGACTCATGCCCGGCCAGCGGCGTATCGCGCACTTCGCCGACCGTCGCACCGGGACAGGCGCGCTGCATCGACTGGGCCCAGACCATGGCATAGCGGCGTGGACCCATGCCTGGCTTCCAGCCGAGTTGAAGGATCGTTACCATCCGGGTCCAGCGTTGGACGGTCTCGCCGCGCGGCACATATTCGCGGATCGGTGCGCCCCCCTGCCCGGCAAAGCCGAGGACGAAACCCGGCTCGGCGGGCGGCGCGATATGTTCGGCCACGGGGACGGCATCGGCCAGACCCATCAACAGCGCAAGAATCATAATCCCCCCTCCCTGTGTCATCCGCAGATCACGAGTGCGCTTCGATCGTTACGCCGACAAGACAGCACAAGCCATGCGGCTTGACGACCCCCCGCCCCCTCCCCATCCTCGCGTACACACGTAAGGGACGTTCTTTACCACTCATGCAGCTTGTCATCGTCGAATCGCCCGCCAAGGCGAAGACCATCGAGAAATATCTGGGTTCGGACTATCGCGTCCTGGCGAGCTATGGTCACGTCCGCGACCTGCCGCCCAAAGACGGCTCCGTCGATCCCGACCAGAATTTCACGATGGAGTGGGAGAATTACGCGGACAAGGCGCGCCAGCTCAAGGCGATCGCCGACGAGGCCAAGAAGGCCGACCGCTTGATCCTGGCCACCGACCCTGATCGCGAGGGCGAGGCGATTTCCTGGCATGTGCAGGAGGTGCTGAAGAACCGCAAGGCGCTGCCCGACAAGGTCGAGCGGGTGACGTTCAACGCGATCACCAAGCCCGCCATCCTGCATGCTATGCAGAACCCGCGCGAGCTGGATACTGACCTGATCGACGCGTATCGCGCGCGCCGGGCGCTCGACTATCTGGTCGGCTTCACCTTGTCGCCGGTGCTGTGGCGCAAGCTGCCCGGCGCCAAGTCGGCGGGGCGCGTCCAGTCGGTGGCGCTGCGCCTGATCGTCGGGCGCGAGCGCGAGATCGAGGCGTTCAAGCCCCAGGAATATTGGTCGGTGACGGCCGATATGGAGCAGGACGGCACGCCCTTCGTCGCGCGTCTGGTCCAGTGGGAGGGCACGAAGCTCGACCGCCTGTCGATCGGCAATGAGGGCGATGCCACCCGCGCCAAGGCGGATGTCGAGGCAGGACGTTTCCAGGTCCAGTCGGTCGAGACCAAGCCCGCGACGCGCAATCCGCCGCCGCCCTTCACCACCTCCACGCTGCAACAGGAGGCCGCGCGCAAGCTGGGCTTCTCGGCCGATCACACCATGCGGATCGCGCAGCAGCTCTATGAGGACGGCGCGATCACCTATATGCGTACCGATGGCGTCCAGATGGACGGGTCGGCCATCTCGGCGGCGCGCAAGGCGGTAGCCGATCGCTATGACGCCTCCTATGTCCCCGACAAGCCGCGCATGTATCAGTCCAAGGCGAAGAACGCGCAGGAAGCGCATGAGGCGATCCGCCCGACCGACTTCTCGCGCGATCGTGCGGGTTCAGGCGATCATGGCCGCCTCTACGACCTGATCTGGAAGCGCGCGCTGGCCTCGCAAATGGCCTCGGCGCGGATGGAGCGGACCACCATCGACATGGCCGACGGCACCGGCCGCCATGTCCTGCGCGCGACCGGCCAGGTCGTGCTTTTCCCCGGCTATCTGGCGCTCTATGAGGAAGGCCAGGACGACAGCCAGGACGAGGAAGCCCGCCGCCTCCCCCGCCTGCGCGAGGGCGATGCGCCCGCCAAGAAGGAGGTGAAGGCCGAGCAGCACTTCACCCAGCCGCCGCCGCGCTTCTCCGAGGCGTCGCTGGTCAAGCGGATGGAGGAACTCGGCATCGGGCGTCCGTCCACCTATGCGTCGATCATCAAGACGCTGAAGGACCGCGCCTATGTCCGCGTCGAGAAGAATCGCTTTTTCGCCGAGGAGAGCGGGCGTCTGGTGACGGCGTTCCTCGAACGCTTCTTCGAGAAATATGTCGGCTATGACTATACCGCCGAGCTGGAAGAGGAGCTGGACGACGTGTCCGGCGGCCGCGCCCAGTGGCAGGCGGTGCTCGACGCTTTTTGGCGCGACTTCAAGCCGCGCACGTCCGAAGTGATGGAGCAGCAGCCCTCGGCGATCACCGCCGAGCTGGATCAGTTCCTGGCGCCCTATCTCTTCCCCGAAAAGGCGGATGGATCGGACCCGCGCCTGTGCCCGAATTGCGGCGAAGGCAAGCTGGCGCTGCGCGGCGGCCGGTTCGGCGCGTTCATCGCCTGCTCCAATTATCCGGAGTGCAAATATACCCGCCGCTTCGCTCAAGGGGGCGAGGGTGCGGGCGAGGATTCAGGGCCGGAAACGCTGGGCCAGGATCCCGAGACCGGGCTGCCGGTCGAGCGCAAGTCGGGGCGTTTCGGCCCCTATATCCAGCTGGGCGAGGGCAAGGACGCCAAGCGCGCCTCGATTCCCAAGGATGTCGATCTCGACTTGGAATGGGCGCTCAAGCTGCTCAGCCTGCCGCGCACCATCGGCAACCATCCCGAGACGGGCGAGCCGATCACCGCATCCATTGGGCGCTATGGGCCGTATCTGGCGCATAGCGGCAAATATGCGCGCCTGACCTCGACCGCCGAAGTGTTCGAGACGGGCATGAACGCCGCCGTGGTCAAGCTGGCCGAAGCGGCGGCGGGCGGTGGGCGTGCCGCGCGCGGCACGGCGTCGCGCGAACCGCTCAAGGTGCTGGGCAAGCATCCGCGCACCGAGGCGGAGATCAAGCTGATGGAGGGGCGCTATGGCGCTTACGTCACGGACGGCGAGACGAACGCGACCATCCCCAAGACGATCGACAAGGACCAGCTGACGCTGGAGGAAGCCGCGCAGCTGATCGACGCGCGGGCGGCGGCGGCTCCGGCCCGCAAAAAACCGGCGAAGAAGGCCGCGGCCAAGAAGGCGCCTGCCAAGACGGCGGCCAAATCCGCGACGGAGAAGAAGGCCCCGGCCAAAAAGGCCGCGCCCAAAAAGACGGCTGCGAAAAAGGTCGCGGACTGATCGCGATTGCATGACGTCGGAAATGGTCGGCGGGGATTACGCCTCGTCGATCATTCCCGTCGGCCGATGACGGAGCCGTTACCGCGCCTGCGATCCCGAATCCCTCATGTCGCGGACATGACGGCCTCTACGCTCCGCCTTTCCCCTGCACCGGAAACACCTTATTTAGCATTCGCCGTGCGAGAAGACCGAGCGACAGCCCGATCAGCCAGACGAACGACCTGCCTCTTGCGTTATTGACCACCATCCAGTGCGGTAAATGGCCGTATCGCTCCAGCATGATCGTGACCGACACGCAGACCAATATCGCGACCCCGACATGAACAGCGACGCGCTCAAGACTGAGGGTCACTTGGCCGTCACTCTTGTCTGCCATCGCCCCCCGAAATCGAAAACGATCTAGGCAATCTATCAGCGGGGTGTCAGGACCTCAAGCCGCGCGCATCTGCTGCATTCCGCCCTGGAGGAAGGTCCGCGCCTGACGCTCCGCCTCGGCGATTTCGCGGGCGGTCATGTCTTCGGCGACTTCGGCCCGCGCGATTTGCCCGGGCAGGAAGCCTGCGACCGCCGCCAGGTTGAACCACTTATGCGCCTCGATCAGGTCGATGCGCGTGCCGCCCGACCCCGTCGAATAGGCGACCCCCAGATCGTACAAGGTCGCGCCATCATCGGTTGCGACCTGATCGGCATACCGGCTCTCCATAAGGAAAAGCGCGGACTTGCTGCTATTGGCCATGTCCTACCCCGTTTCTGGACCTCCTGTGTCCGAGGATAGATCTATGACCAAAACGGTCACAAATTCGTTAACTCGTTAACCATCTGATATAGCGATATTGTCGATCAGTCTGGCCGATCCCATGCGCGCCGCGGCCAGCAGGCGACGGGGGCGATCGGCGGCGGGATCGGGGTTCAGGGTCTCGGCATCCGCCAATGCGACATAGTCCACCTCGAACCCTGCGGCGGTCAGCGTGGCCCGTGCGTCGGCAAGGACCGTCGCGACATCCTCGCCCCGCCCGATCGCCCGCGCGGCGACACCCAGGGCGCGGGGCAGCGCCACCGCCTTGGCCCGCTGTTCCTCGTCCAGATAGATGTTGCGCGACGACAGGGCGAGGCCGTCATCGTCGCGCTGGGTCGGCACGCCCACCACCTCGATCGGGAAATCGAGATCGAGGACCATCCGGCGGATCACCGCCAGTTGTTGAAAATCCTTTTCGCCGAAATAGGCCGCGTCGGGACCCACCTGGTTGAACAGCTTGGCGACGACGGTGGCGACGCCGTCGAAGTGACCGGGGCGCGACTCGCCGTCAAATCCTTCGCTGACGCCCGCGACACGGATATTGGTCGCATGCCCCTCCGGATACATGGCCTCGACACCCGGCATCCACACCAGATCGCATCCCGCCTCGGTCAGCATCCGCAGGTCGGAGGCTTCGCGCCGGGGATAGCGGCCCAGATCCTCGCCTGCGCCGAACTGCTTAGGATTTACGAAGATGGACGCGACGACCTTGGTACCGGGGCGTTTCGCTGCCTCGATCAAGGCGATATGGCCGGCATGGAGCGCACCCATAGTGGGCACCAGCGCCACGCGCGCGCCCTCGCCCCGCATCGTGGCGAGCGCCGCAGCCAGGGCTTCGCGATCCCGAATAACTTGCACTGATTTTACCCCTCGTTCCCCACGCCCGGGGCTTCTATGAAGGGTGGCAACGGGGATCAATAAGGAAGCGACGAGTTGCCGGAACGGCTATCTTCAACCCATGTGATCGTATTTGCCAATGAAAAGGGCGGAACGGGCAAATCGACGACGGCTGTCCATGTCGCCATTGCGCTGGCGGCAAAGGGCGCGCGCGTCGCATGTCTTGATCTGGATCATAGGCAGCGTACCGTGGGGCGGTATCTCGACAATCGAGCGGAGACGATTCGTCGCACCGGCCATGCCTTGCCCATGCCCGTCCACGCCACCCATAGCAGCCAGACCGAGGACGGGTTCGAAGAACTCTGGTTTCGTCTGTCGCAGGATGCCGACTTCCTGATCGTCGACACGCCCGGCCGCGATGATCACTTCGCGCGTACCGCGGCGGCGCTGTCCAACACGCTGGTCACGCCGATGAACGACAGCTTCGTCGACTTCGACCTGATCGGCCAGGTCGATCCCGAAAGCTTCCAGGTCACCCGCCCCAGCTTCTATTCCGAACTGATCTGGGATGCGCGCAAGCAGCGGGCGCGCGCGGACGGCACCACCATCGACTGGGTCGTGCTGCGCAACCGGCTTCAGCATATCGAGGCGCGCAACATGCGCCGCGTGTCGGATGCCCTGACCGACCTGTCGCGCCGGGTGGGCTTCCGGGTCATTCCGGGGCTGGGCGAACGCGTCATCTATCGCGAGATGTTCCCCAACGGCCTGACCATGATCGACGCCAAGGAATTCGGTGCGATGGGGCTGGGCCATGTCGCCGCGCGACAGGAACTGCGCGAGATGATGGCCGCGCTGCAACTGCCCGAGGCCTGGGCGGAAGACGCCGCCAAGCCGGGCGGCGACGGCAAGAAGACCCCGACCGCCGCATGAGCCCATCCGCGCCGGGAGCCCGTTTGACGTGAAATGGCTGATCGCCCTGGCGGTGATCTGGCTGGTGTGGCGCTATATGCCCCGCCCGACCAGGCCCGCCCCCAAGCCCCACCTGCCCCGTGACGAGGCGGAGGCGCTGGCGATCCTGGACCTGCCGCCGCACGCCGATGCGGAGGCGATCCGGCAGGCGCATCGGCGGCTGGTGGCACAGGTTCATCCCGATCGCGGCGGCTCGGCGGATCTGACGCGGCGGGTGAATGCCGCGCGCGACCTGTTGCTGGAGCGCCGCCATGGCTGAGCGCCCCGCCGCCATCCACCCCAGCGCGTGCCGCGAATATGATGTGCGCGGCACGGTTCCCGAAACGCTCGACGAAGCGACCGCCTATGCCGTCGGGCGGGGCTTCGCCACGCGGGTGCGGCGGGCGGGCGGCACGCGGGTCGCGGTCGGCCGCGACGGGCGGCTAAGTTCCCCCGTGCTGGAGGCGGCGCTGGTCGAGGGGCTGACCGACAGCGGCGTCGACGTCGTCTGCCTGGGCCTGGGCCCCACGCCGATGGTCTATTTCGCCGAGGCGACCCTGGAGGTGGACGGCGCCGTACAGGTAACGGGCAGCCATAATCCCCGTGACGACAATGGCTTCAAGATGGTGCTGCACCACCGCCCCTTTTTCGGCGAGGATGTGCAGGATCTGGCGCGGATGGCCGCCGCGCGCGACTGGACGCAAGGGGCGGGCCGGGTCGAATCCCACGATATTCTGGATGCCTATGTCGACCGGCTGATGGCGGGCTATGCCGGGGGTAGCTACCGCATCGGCTGGGACTGCGGCAGCGGCGCGGCGGGCCCCGTGATCGAGAAGCTGGTCCAGCGCCTGCCGGGTGAGCATCATACGCTGTTCACCGATGTGGACGGTCATTTCCCGCATCATCACCCCGATCCGACGGTCGAGCGCAATCTGGACGCGCTCAAGCAACTGGTCGCGGACAGGAAGCTCGATTTCGGATTCGCTTTCGATGGCGATGGCGACCGGATCGGCGCGGTCGATGGACAGGGGCGGGTGATCTGGGGCGACCAGATATTGATGCTGCTGGCGGCCCCTATGCTCGCCGAACATCCCGGCGCGCCGATCGTCGCGGATGTGAAGGCCAGCCAGGCGCTGTTCGATCATGTCGAGCGGCTGGGCGGGCAGGCGGTGATGTGGAAGACCGGCCACAGCCTGATGAAGACCAAGATGGTCGAAACCGGCGCGCCGCTGGGCGGCGAGATGTCGGGCCATATGTTCTTCGCGGGCGAATGGTACGGGTTCGACGATGCCCATTACGCCGCGATCCGCCTGATCCGCGCGGTGCATCTGGCGGGTCGCTCGATGACCGAGCTGCGCGGGGCGATGCCCGCCATGGTCGACATTCCCGAAACCCGAATCGTCGTGCCCGAATCGGACAAGTTCGCCATCGTCGACCGGGTGGAGGCGGCGCTGCGGTGTGAAGGGGCCACGGTCAACGACACCGATGGCGTCCGGGTGCGGACAGCGGATGGCTGGTGGCTGCTCCGCGCCTCCAACACGCAGGCCGCGCTGACGGTGCGCGCCGAGTCGGCCGATGCGGCGGGGCTGGAGCGGGTGCTGGCCGAGCTGGACCGCTATCTTACGGCGGAGGGCGTGCGGCGATAGTGTCGGGCGTGCCCTTCGACTTCGATGAGGCTGAGCATAGTCGAAGGCCAAGGGAAGCCCTATCCCAGGGCCTCCCCCGACAGCCGGATCAGATTTCCCCGATCATCTCCGACAGGACCTCCAGGCACGACACGCCCAGCTTCGCGGACCGTTCGCCCGACCAGCCATGCACTGCATCCGGGTTGGGATCATGGTCCTTGAACGGCATTTCCAGCGTCACCGACACCGCGCCGAAGCGCTCGGCGACCTGATTGGTCGACATGGCGAGATTGGCATTGCCCGCGCTCGCCTTTTCATAGCCCATCTGGGTCTGGAAGTCGGGCGTGTGCCCGGCCAGGCGACGGCCATATTCGTAGAATTTGGCGCCATGCTCTTCGGTCCAGCTCGGAATGCCCTCGAAGCCGGCGATGAAGTTGGCCGGAATCGCCTCGTCGCCATGCACGTCGATCGCGAAATCGACGCCCGTCTGGTCCATCCGGTTGCGCACGCACAGCACTTCCGGGCTGCGTTCGAGGGTGGGCGCGTGCCATTCGCGGTTGAGGTTCACGCCCACCGCATTGGTGCGCAAATGCCCGCGACGCGTGCCGTCCGGATTCATGTTGGGGACGACATGGACGGTCGCCTTGGCCAACAGCGGCTCGGCGGCCGGGCTGGTCAGCCAGTCGAGCGCGCCCTCCATCCACCATTCGGCCATCGACTCGCCCGGATGCTGCCGGGCATAGAGCCAGACCTGCCTCGGCCCCGAACCGATCCGGAAATAGTCGATCGCCTGACCGTCGAGCGTCTGGCCCAGCTCTTCGTGATGCACGCCCCTGGCCGCGATCCGCGCGACCAGATCATGGTGACGCTCCATCGTATAGGGCTCGAAATAGGCGAACCAGACCAGGTCGCTGTCGCCGCGCCATTGCCACTCGATCACACCATCGGCGTAGGCGGTCGGCGTCATCCGCCAATCCTGTCGATCGGTCGAGGCGCGGACGTGATAGCCGGGCCAGCCTTGCGGAAAAGCGGAACCCGCGCCGTTCAGGATGCGAAAGGTCAGGTCGCGCCCCTTCGCCCCGCCGACGCGGAAATAGAACCACTGATAGAAGTCCGAGTCGGTGTCGGCCACGATCTCCAGATCGACCCGGTCGCCCTCGACACGCACGATGCGGATATTGCCGCCGTCGAACGCCGCGTTGATGGTCAGCGTCATACCCTTACTTCACCTCGACCGTGCGGCCCGACTCGCCGGGGAATTTGGTGAACAGCGCATCGGCCAGCTTGGCGGCCTGAACCTGCGCATCGACGCGGGCCAGCGCCTCGACCGGCGCGATGTTGCGCGCGCTGCCCTCCCAGATCGGCGACTGGTCCACGCGACGCTTGATCTGGACCGAGAGTTCGGTGCCGATGATCTCCTGCGGGCGGCTCTTGCCGATGGGGAAGCTCAGGCCCCCGCCCAGGCCGACGCCGCCACCGCCGCGACCGCCCGAAAAGCCGCCCCCGCCCAGGCCGATCGAGAAGGGCGACGGGCGCGGCGGGCCCAGCCGATTGGCGCGGGTAAAGGCGACGGTGGCGATGAAGTCGGGCTGCGCATCGCCCTGCGGCAACGAATAGCCATTGCGCAGCAGCGCGGTCTCCACCGCCGCAGCATAGGTCTTGAACTCGATGCTGGCGGGCCCGGTGCTGGACAGCGGTTCGACCCGGACGGTTCCGCGCGCGATCGGCTCACCCAGATGATAGCGAATCACCTCGGTCGGGGGCAGCCGCCCGCCCGTGGTGGAACAGGCGGCAAGCGTTCCGGCGGCGGCCGCGAGGATCAGGAGCGAACGGGCTTTCATGGACAACAGCACCTTGGAGGATGTTACGGATGGGCAACGCATGACATATGGGGGTTGATCCTGCGGCGGAAGAGCCCGCGTGGATCGTGATGCCGAAGAACAGATGGATGTCATCCGCCGACCCGGCCAACCTTGACTTGCGCAGCCTTTGCCACTAGGCGGCGACGCTTTCCAGATCACCCTCCAGTTCAAAAGAAGCGAATCGATCATGAAGATCCGCAATTCCCTGAAGTCGCTCAAGGATCGTCACCGGGACAACCGCGTGATCCGCCGTCGCGGCCGCACCTATGTCATCAACAAGACCAACCGTCGTTTCAAGGCGCGCCAGGGCTAATCGCTCTTGGGGCTGATCGAACAGGACGAGGTCGGCGGCGTGTCCGTGGCCCGTTCCGATCGGCCGACTGCCGTCATCTTCGATGTCGGCCGTGTCCTGTACGACTGGGATCCCCGGATCCTGTATCGGCGCCTGATCGCGGACGATCGGGCGCTCGATGCGTTTGTGCGCGACGTCGTCACCACCGAATGGCATTTCCAGCATGATGCGGGCCGCGACTTCGCCGACACGTCGGCGGAGCTGATCGCGCTGCACCCGCAGCATCGCGACCTGATCGCCGCCTGGGGCCCGCGCTTCAACGACAGCATCGGCGATCCGATTCCGGGAATGCACGAACTGGTCGCCGAGCTCGATTCGGTCGGCGTGCCGCTCTTTGCGATCACCAATTTCAGCCACGAATTCTGGCCGCCCTTCCGCGCGCGGGAAGCGGCGCTGTTCGACCGGTTCCGCGACGTGGTGGTGTCGGGAACCGAGAAGCTGGTGAAGCCCGATCCCGCCATCTACCGCCTCGCGCTCGCCCGTTTCGGGCTCGAGCCTGCGCAGGCGGTTTTCATCGACGACAATCTGGCCAATATCGACGCAGCGGCCGCCATGGGCATCCATGCGCTGCACTTCACTGATTTAGCTAACCTGCGGCCGCGATTGCGGGACTTGGGCTTGGTCGCTTAACACAAGCGCCAATCCCGACGCCGAACACCGACGTCGAAGACTCCGCCTTACCGATCCAGCGATGCCAATTGCGTCTGGTTCGCCTGCGAGGTCTCGGTCGCCAGCAGCGCCGGATCGAAATGATCCCCGACCATTTCATCCGTCACGATCACCGTCGTGCCGACCGAGGTGATCGAAAACAGCTTCTTGGCGAAGGCGGTGGGCAGACGGATGCAGCCATGCGAATCCGGAAAGCCCGGATTATTGCCCGCGTGGAGCGCGACGCCATCCCAGGTCAGCCGCTGCATGAACGGCATCGGCGCGTCGTTGTACAGGTTGCTGCGATGCATCTCACGCTTCTGCAGGATCGGGAAGATGCCGGTGGGCGTGTCCTTCCCGTCCTTGCCGGTCGACACGGAGGCGGCCGCGATCATCGCGTCGCCGCGATAGACATAGGCACGCTGCATCGGCAGGCTGATCACCACCATCACCGGCTGTGCGACCGGATCGACCGCGGTCATCTGCGGGTCGGCCCAGACGAAGCGGTTGGGGGCCAGCGCGGCGGCGGCCTGCGCCACCGTGGCCGTTGCCGGACCGTCATCGGCCGCGATGGCGGGCGCCGCGAAACCCAGCGTCGTGGCACCCAACAGGGCGGCAAAAGCAAAAGCCTTCATATCCCTTTTCCTTGGCGAGTTCACAATTTGTTAAACCCGTCAATAGACAATTTGTGCCGATCAATATTTTTTGCAGTGGGACGGAACTTTCCGCCGAGTCGATGGAACCAAGCGATCAACCGAGCCGGGACGGGCAGAAAAATCGCCCCTTGTCTGCTACATCGGAGTCGCGGGATTTCTGGGGTTTGAAGGATCACGATGCTCGATAATCTGGACGCTGCGCCGGGTCGGCGCGCGCTGTTGAAGAACGCTCTGGTTCTGGCTGGAGCGCTCGCGGTACCGGGGGCGGCCAATGCCCGGGAACGTCTGACCGCCGGCGATTTGCGGCCGATGCGTCAGCCACCGCTTCCCCATCATCCGACGCTGCCCTCGCCGATCCCGGCAGAACCGATTCTCGCCTCGTCGCGGGTCGTCCGCCCCGCCTTGCTGCGGGCGGCGATGGCCTCGCTGCAACAGCATGGGTCGCGGGTCCGCCAGCGCGACCGGATGGCGATCGTCGATTTCGCGGTCGGCTCGTCCGAGCCCCGTCTGCATCTGGTCGATCTGGTCAGCGGCAAGAGCCAGTCGCTCCTCGTCTCGCACGGCAGCGGCTCGGACCCGTCGCATAGCGGCTATCTCCAGCGCTTCTCCAACGCGTTCAACTCGAACGCCAGCAGCGAGGGCGCCTTCCTGACCGACGATTATTATGTCGGCAAGCATGGCCGGTCGCAGCGCCTGGTCGGGCTCGACCCGACCAACGACAATGCGCTGGGTCGCGCGATCGTGGTGCACTCGGCCTGGTACGCCAATCGCGACATGATCAAGACGCACGGCATGCTGGGGCGCAGCCAGGGCTGCTTCGCGGTCGGCGAGAACGACCTCGACCGCGTCTTCGCCAATCTCGGCCCCGGCCGGATGATCTACGCGGCGAAGGTGTAAATCCTCCAATTCCTCCCCGGCGCGGGGAGGTGGCAGGGCGAAGCCCTGACGGAGGGGGATTGCCACGCAGTACGTCCCTTGCGGCATGCCCCCTCCACCACCGCTGCGCGGTGGTCCCCCTCCCCTTTCTGGGGAGGATAAGAATTGCGATCCCCGGTGGCGGGGGTTAAGCCCCGGATCCTCATGGTCCAGCCGCTCATCATCGCCGTCCCCAAGGGACGCATCCTGGCCGAGGCGCTGCCGCTGCTCGCCGCCGCCGGCATCCGGCCCGAACCGGCCTTCACCGACAAGGACAGCCGCGCGCTGCGCTTCGCGACCGATGTCCCCGGCATCGAGCTGATCCGCGTCCGCGCCTTCGACGTCGCTACCTTCGTCGCGCATGGCGCGGCGCAACTGGGCATCGTGGGGTCCGACGTGCTGTCCGAGTTCGGCTATTCCGAGCTTTATGCGCCCGTCGACCTGAAGATCGGCCATTGCCGCATCTCGGTGGCCGAGCCCGTCGCGATGGCGGAGGGCGACGATCCGCGCGGATGGAGCCATGTCCGCGTCGCGACCAAATATCCGCATATCACCAGCCGCCACTTCGCCGCGAGGGGCGTGCAGGCCGAGTGCGTCAAGCTGAACGGCGCGATGGAGCTGGCCCCGACGCTGGGCCTGGCGCCGCGCATCGTCGACCTGGTGTCGTCGGGCCGCACGCTGAAGGAAAACGGGCTGGTCGAGGTGGAGGTGATCGAGGAGGTCACCTCGCGGCTGGTCGTCAACCGCGCCGCGATGAAGACGCGTAGCGCCGTGGTGCCGCTGGTCGAGGCGTTCCGCCGCGCCGTGGCCGAGAGGGAAGCGGCATGATCCGGCTGAACACGCAAGAATCGGGCTTCGCCGCCGCGTTCGACGAGCTGGTCGATGCCCGGCGCGAGAGCGATGCCGATGTCGCGCGCGACGTGCAGGTGATCCTGCGTGCGGTCCGTGACGATGGCGAGGCGGCGGTGGCGGCCTTCACCAAGCAGTTCGACGGGCACGATCTGGCCGAAACCGGCTGGCGGATCGAACCGGCCGACTGCCGCGCCGCCTATGAGGCGCTGGAGCCCGAACTGCGCGCCGCGCTCGACCTCGCCGCCGCGCGCATCCGCGCCTATCACGAAAAGCAGAAGCCGACCGACACCGACTATGTCGATGCGCAGGGCGTGCGGCTGGGCGCGCGCTGGACGGCGGTCGATGCGGCTGGGATCTACGTCCCCGGCGGCCGTGCCGCCTATCCCTCCTCGCTGCTGATGAACGCGATCCCCGCCAAGGTGGCCGGGGTCGAGCGGCTGGTGATGGTCACGCCGACACCCAAGGGTGAGATCAACCATCTGGTCCTCGCCGCCGCGCATCTGGCGGGGGTGGACGAGGTTTGGCGGGTCGGCGGCGCGCAGGCCGTGGGCGCGCTGGCTTATGGCGCGGGCCGCATCCAGCGGGTCGATATCGTCACCGGCCCCGGCAATGCCTGGGTCGCGGAGGCCAAGCGCCAGGTGTACGGCATGGTCGGCATCGACATGGTCGCGGGGCCCTCCGAGATCGTCGTGGTCGCGGACGGCAAGAACGATCCCGACTGGATCGCCGCCGACCTGCTGAGCCAGGCCGAGCACGACACCGTCACCCAGTCGATCCTGTTCACCGACGATGCCGACTTCGCGACCCGCGTGGCCGAAGCCGTCGACCGGCAGATTCCCGAACTGGCGACCGCCAGTGTCGCGCGGACCGCCTGGGATGCGAATGGCGCGATCATCGTGGTCGATTCGCTGGAGGCCGCGATGCCGCTGGTCGACCGGCTCGCGCCCGAGCATCTGGAACTGGCGGTGGACGATCCGCAGGCCCTGTTCGACCGGCTGCGCCATGCGGGCTCGGTGTTCCTGGGCCGCCATACCCCGGAAGCGATCGGCGATTATGTCGCCGGGCCGAACCATGTCCTGCCCACGGGGCGCCGCGCGCGCTTCGCCAGTGGGCTGTCGGTGCTCGACTTCATGAAGCGGACCAGCTTCCTGGGCCTGACCGAGACCGCGCTGGCCGAGCTCGGCCCCGCGACGGTGGCGCTGGCGCATGCCGAGGGGCTTCCGGCGCATGCCAAGTCGGTGGCGCTGCGGCTGCGGCTCAACCGGTGATCGTCGCGCCCGCCACGCCGGAGCATCGGGAAGGATGGCTGGCGTTGCGGGCGGCGCTTTGGGGCGAGGAGGCGGGCGATCCGGCGGATTTGCCCGAGGGTGACGGCAATTTCGTCGCGCTGCTGGACGGCCGGGTGATCGGCTTTGCCGAGGCGGCGGTGCGGCGCGATTACGTCAATGGATGCGACGGCTCGCCGGTACTGTTTCTCGAAGGGCTCTATGTCGATCCGGGCCATCGCCGCCAAGGGGTGGCCGGGGCGCTGGTCGCGGCGGTGGCGGATTGGGGCCGGGCGCAGGGCTGTGCCGAGTTTGCTTCAGACGCCGAACTGGCCAATACCGACTCGCATGCGATGCACCGCGCGCTGGGGTTCGTCGAAACCGAGCGGGTGGTGTATTTCCGTCGGGATTTGTGAGGGTTTCGGCCCTTGGCCTTCGACTTCGCTCAGGCTGAACGGAGGGTGGAAAACGGGGCTGGATGCCAAACCCCGTTCCGCCTGAGCGAAGTCGAAGGCCACGCACCGCACCACGTCCCACCCCGCCCCTCCCAAAATACGTGACGAATTGGCGACAGCCCGGTAAAGGCCCGCCATGACTCGTCCTCCTGCCCGTACCCAGGCGCGCGCCGCCGCGCGCCTTGCCGCCGTTCAGGCGCATTACCAGCATGACATGGAACAGACGCCGCTCGCCGCGCTGCTGCACGAATTCCACAATCACCGGATCGGCGCGACGATCGAAGACGTCGAATATGCCGATGCCGATACCGATTTCTTCGACGACATCGTCAAGGGCGTCCATGCCCGTCTGGGCGAGATCGACCGGATGATCGAGGACAAGCTGGCCAAGGGCTGGACGCTGAACCGGCTGGACAAGCCGATGAAGGCGATCCTGCGCGCCGGCACTTACGAACTGCTCGCCCGTCACGACGTGCCGGTCGGCGCGGTGATCAGCGAATATGTCGATGTCGCCCACGCTTTCTACGAGAAGCGCGAATCGGGCTTCGTCAACGGCCTGCTCGACGCGATCGCCAAGGTCGCGCGGGCCTGATCTCCGGAGCCGCCACGGGCATCCCGCGATGAACGAGGCGGACTTCATCGCCGCGCTACGCCGGATGCCGTTGCACCCCGGCGCACGCGGGCTGGTGGATGACGGTGCCGTGCTCGATGCCGCGCCACTGGTCGTCACCACCGACACGCTGGTCGAAGGCGTGCATTTCCTGCCCCATGACCCGCCCGCCGATGTCGCGTGGAAACTGGTCGCGACCAACCTGTCCGATCTGGCGGCCAAGGGGGCATTGGTCGAGGGGGTGATGCTCAACTATCCGTTGGGCGACGCCGCCTGGGACCGGGCGTTTCTGGATGGGCTGGGCGCGGTCATGAACCGCTTTCACGTCCGGCTGATCGGTGGCGATACCGTGTCGCTGCGCGGATGCCGGGTCCTGACCCTGACCGCGTTCGGACGGGACGCCCCCGCCCCGGCGCGCGACGGAGCAAGGCCCGGCGATGCCCTGTGGGTCACCGGCACGATCGGCGATGCCGGGCTGGGCCTGGCGATCGCGCGGGGCGGCTATGGCCCGATCGCGCTCCGCGACGCCTATCGCCGCCCGCTGCCCCGCCTGACCGAGGGGCGTGCGCTGGGGCCGCTGGTCCATGCGATGATGGACGTGTCCGACGGGCTGCTGATCGATGCCGCGCGGATGGCGCTGGCGAGCGGATTGGCGGTGTCGATCGACCTGGATGCCGTGCCGCTGTCGTCGGAGGCGCGCGTCCATGGCGGCGAGGATCGTGCGGCGCGACTGGCCGCGGCGACGGCCGGCGACGATTATGAATTGCTGTTCGCGCTGCCCGCCGATGCGACCCCGCCGGTCGCCGCGACGCGGATCGGCGTCTTTGCCCCAGGCCAGGGTCTGTCGCTTTACGACGCAGGGGGCCCCGTCGCCCTGCCCCCACGCCTGGGCTTCGAGCACAGGCCCGATCGCTGAACCCCCTTCCGCCCACGCGTGGCCGTGATATTCTGGGCCGACCGGATCCTGGGGAGACGATCCGGCCAAGGGGGAATGATGAAGATTGGTGTGACGAGGATGCTGGGTGCGTCGGTGGCGGCGTTTGCCCTGATGGCGCTGACGGGCGTGACGCAGGAACCGGCGAAGCCCGCAGCGACCTCTGCGCCCGCTGCTCCGGTCAAGTCGGGCCCGCTACCGGTGGAGTCCTTTGCCGCGCTGCCCGAAATGGAAAAGCCCTCGCTGTCGCCCGACGGCACCCGGATCGCGGGCAAGCGCGCGCTGAACGGCCAGCAATATCTGATGGTCGTCCCCCTGGTCAAAGGACAGAGCAAGCCTGCGATCGTCCCGATCAACGAGAAGGTCGATGTCAACTGGTGGCGCTGGGTCAATGACGAGTGGCTGCTCGTCGGGCTCGGTGCGAAGCAGGTGATCGAGGGAGAGGAATATTATATCACCCGGATGCTCGGCATCCGCGCCGACATGACCAAGACCAATCGGATCGACTGGGAACGATCGGGCTTTCGCGCCGACGAGGTACTATGGGCCGCCAGGGACGGCAGCCCGCGCATCCTGTTCGCCAAGCAGACCGGCATCTATTCGATGGACGATGTCTATCCCTCGGTCTTCGAAGCCGATGTCTCGACCGGCAAGGTCAAGCGGATCGCCGCCGGGCAAACGGATGTGTGGGACTGGTATGCCGATGGCCAGGGCCAGTTGCGCATGGGCGTCCGCTATTCCGATTCGACCCGACAGAAGAGCCTTCTCTATCGTCAGTCCAACGCCGAATCCTTCCGCACGATCGCGCGCGCCGATGGCCGCAAGGACGAATCGGTACTGGTGCCCAGCATCTTCCGGGCGGATGGCACCGCCCTCGCGATCGATGACAGCGATGGCTATGATGCGCTGTACGAAGTCTCGCTGCCCGACCTGAAGCTGGGCCGCAAGCTCAGCACCGTTTCGGGTTACGACATAGACGGGATCATCGGGAACGAGACGGGCGACGATCTTTCGGCGATCCGCTACACCGACCAATATTATCACGATGCCTGGACCGACCCGCGCGTCAAGGAATTGCAGGCGCAGCTCGACAAGGCGGTGGCGCCGCGCCGGGCGGAGATCGTGTCGTGGAACCGCGCCCGGACCCGCTTCCTGATCGATGTCAGCGGACCGACGACGCCGGGCGCACTATATTATTGGGACACGGATTACGGGAACATGCAGTTCCTGGCCTGGAACAACCCGCAGTTGAAGGGCCAGCGGCTGTCCGCGGTGCGCACGTTGCGCTATCCCGCGCGCGACGGCACGCAGATCGAGGCGATCCTGACCCTGCCACGAGGTCGGGGGGACAAGAATCTGCCGCTGATCGTGCTTCCGCATGGCGGACCGTTCGCGCGCGATTCGGAAAGCTGGGACTGGTGGAGCCAGTATCTTGCCGAGCTCGGCTATGCGGTGATCCAACCCAATTATCGCGGCTCCTCCGGCTATGGCACCGCCTTCGCGCTGAAGGGCCAGGGCGAATGGGGCCTGAAGATGCAGGACGACCTGAACGACGCGGTGACCTGGCTCGCCAAGCAGGGGATCGCGGACCCCAAGCGGGTGTGCATGGTCGGCGCCTCCTATGGCGGCTATGCGGCGATGCGCGCGGCGCAGCGCGACGGGGCGCTGTACCGGTGCGCGGTATCCTATGCGGGCGTGTCCGATCTCCAGGCGATGAAGCGTTACGACTCGCGTTTCCTGTTCAGCAAGACGCGCGCCGACTGGCTGCACAAACAGGCCCCCGATTACCGTGCCGTCTCGCCCCGCTTCGGCGCGGCCGACATGACCATCCCGTTACTGATCGTGCACGGCAAGGAGGACAAGCGCGTGCCGGTCAACCAGTCGCGGATGATGGTCTCGGCGCTGAAGGCCGCGGGCAAGCCGGTCAATTATATCGAGCAGCCGCTGGCGGACCACCATTTCACTCGCTCGGAGGATCGGCTGGAATTCCTCAAGGCAATCGCGGCGTTCCTCGCCGAGCATAACCCGGCGTAGAAGCCCCTCATTCCTCCCCTGAAAGGGGGAGGAATCACAGGGTCAGTCATCTTGTCCGAACCCCGTTCCGACCCCATATCCGGGGTCGAACGACCGCGCCTTTCCTTTTCGAGCCTTTGCGGCTATGGCGGCGCCTCTTCGACATACCCTATAACACGACGAACCGAGGTATTTTTTGGCCAAGGAAGAACTGCTTGAGATGCGCGGCCGCGTGGTGGAACTGCTCCCCAATGCGATGTTCCGCGTCCAGCTCGAGAATGATCACGAGATCCTGGGGCACACGGCGGGCAAGATGCGCAAGAACCGCATCCGCGTGCTGGTCGGCGACGAAGTGCTCGTCGAGCTGACGCCGTATGACCTGACCAAGGGCCGGATCACCTACCGCTTCAAGTGAGCGACCGGCCCAACATGCCGCTCGTCCTTGCATCCTCCTCGCCGCGCCGCCGCGATCTGCTGGCGCGGCTGGGAGTCGTGCCCGAGCGCACCGCCTCGCCCGATATCGACGAAGCGCCCCGCGCCGCCGAGCTTCCCCGCGTCTATGCACTGCGCCTGGCGGTGGAAAAGGCCCAGGCGGTCACCCGTGCCGAAGGCGAGATCGTCGTCGCGGGCGACACCACCATCGCGGTCGGCCGCCGCATCCTGCCCCCCGCCGATACGCCAGACGTGCAGCGCAAGCTGCTGCGCCTGCTGTCCGGGCGACGCCATCATGCGCTGTCGGCGGTGTGCGTGATCGACGCGGGCGGAAAGATCCGTACCCGGCTGGCCGACACCATCGTCGCGTTCAAGCCGCTCTCCGTGGACGAGATCGACGCCTATATCGCGTGCGGCGAAGGACTGGGCAAAGCCGGGGGCTATGCCATCCAGGGCCGTGCCGAGGCGTTCGTGCGCTTTCTGCAGGGCAGCCATTCGGGGGTGATCGGCCTGCCGCTGTTCGAAACCCGCGCCCTGTTGAAAGCCGCCGGACTGCCGCTTGTCTGAATGGCTCTATGAGGCCGGGATCGGCGAAGCGCGCGCCGCGCTGGTCGAGGATGGCCGGATCGTCCAGGCCGCGATCGAGCTGACCGGCACGCTGACCGTCGGCACGGTGGCGCAAGGGCGGTTGGTGGAACTGCTTCCCGGTCGTCAGGGGCGGGTGACGCTGGCGCAGGGCGGCGACGTGCTGCTCGCGCCGGTACCGAAAGGCGTGACGCAGGGCGCCAGCCTGACCGCCTTGGTCACCCGCGAGGCGATCCCCGAACGCGGCCGCTCGAAGCTGCCCAAGGCGATGATCGCTCCCGAAGACGCGACACCAGCGCGGGGCCCCGACCTCCACGCGCGGATTTTGGCATCGGGCACGCCGGTCCGCGAGCTTCGTGCGCATCAGCCGGACGATCTGGAGGCGGCGGGCTGGTCCGAACTGCTTGACGAAGCGGTGACGGGGGAGATCGGCTTCGGCCCCGGCGTACTGCGGATGACGCCGACCCCGGCGATGACGCTGTTCGACGTCGATGGCTCGCCCCCGCACGAACCATTGTCGATCGCGGCGGCGCGGGCGGTGGCGGAGGCGATCCTGCGCCACGGCATCGGCGGGTCGATCGGCATCGACTTCCCGACGCTGGAGGGCAAGGCCCCGCGTCAGGCGGTGGCGGAGGCGCTGGACAACGCCCTGCCCCTTCCCTTCGAACGCACGGCGGTCAACGGTTTCGGCTTTCTTCAGATCGTGCGGCCCCGCCCGCGTGCCTCGATTCCCGAACGGCTGGGCATCGATCCGATCGGCGCGCGCGCCCGTGCGCTGCTGCGGCAATGGGAGCGCGAGCCGCGGGGCCCGGCTCCCGTGTACCGGCTTTCCGGCTCCCTATATGATCGATTGATGGCGAATCCCGACTGGCGCGACGACATCGCGCGCCGCACCGGTCGCCCGCTGAAACTGGAACGAGCGTCATGACCACCTGCCCCATCTGCGACAAACCCAGCGCCGCCGACCATGCTCCTTTTTGCTCGCGCGGGTGCAAGGATCGCGACCTGTTGCAATGGCTGGGCGAAGGTTATCGCATTCCCGTCAAGGAAAGTGACGAAGAAGGGCTGGACATGGGCGAAAACCACCCCTAAAGGCACGCCTCCAATCGCAATCGCGGTGTGGGCCCAAGTAGCTCAGTTGGTAGAGCATGCGACTGAAAATCGCAGTGTCGGTGGTTCGATCCCGCCCTTGGGCACCATTTTCCTGACATGGATGGTGTATCGGTTCGCTGGTTTGGCGAAGCGGTTTTCCGTGGCCTTCGACTTCGCTCAGGCTGAACGGATGTTGGTATGTGAGGCTTGATCCCCCGCTCCGTTCCGCCTGAGCGACGTCGAAGGCCAAGCCCCACCATCACCCATCACGGATAGCTGACGGTCTTCGGAATTTCCGGAATTTCGATCCGCTCCAGATCATCCCCCGGCACGGTCGGAAACTCGCGCGCCTTCCATGCCCGCTTGGCCTCCTCGATCCGTTCGCGGCGGGAGGAGACGAAATTCCACCAGACATGGCGGGGCGTCGTAAAGGCATCGCCGCCGCACAGCATCACCCGCCCGCCGCTCTCCGAGCGCAGGGTCGCCGCGATCCCCGGCTTCAGGATGTAGAGACGCTGCGGCTCCAGCGTCATCCCCTCCAGGATCGCCTCGCCCAGCGCGCAATAGACGGCGCGTTCCTCGGCCGCCGCGTCGATGGGGATGCTGCCGCCCGGCTCCAGCGCGATGTCGGCATAGATGGTGCCCGCATAGGTCGTGGTCGGCGCGCGTTGTCCCCACAGATCACCCATGATGACACGCGCGGTCGCCCCCTGCCCCTGAATCTCGGGCAGCGCCTCGGCGGGGACATGTTCGAAGGCCGGGTCCATCTCTTCCTGCGCCTCGGGGAGCGCCAGCCAGGTCTGGATGCCCGACAGGACCGGTCCCTGCGGCCGCGCCTCGCTGGGCGAACGTTCCGAATGGACGATGCCATGCCCCGCGGTCATCAGGTTCACCGCACCCGGCTCGATCACCAGATCGCTGCCCAGCGAATCGCGGTGCCCGATCGCCCCGTCGAACAGATAGGTGACCGTCGCCAGGTTGATATGCGGATGCGGCCGCACGTCGATCCCCGATCCGGGCAGCAGTTGCGCTGGGCCCATCTGGTCGAAGAACAGGAAGGGGCCGACCATCGTCCGCTCCTTGTTGGGGAGCGTGCGGTGGACCTTGAACCCGCCCAGATCATGGGTGGAGGGCTGCAACGTGCGCAGCAGGAAATCGTCAAACATGGGTGGGCTCCGTGGCGTCGAGCAGCTCGATCAGGTCGGTCGGAAAATAGGGTTCGGTGTGCGCAGCCAGTTCCGCGCGGGTGAACCAGCGCCAGCTTTGCATGACCCGCTGTTCGAGGACGGTATGGCCCGCGCCGTTCACCTCATGCGCATCGACATCGACGCGGAAATAGCGTTCGTCCGCCTCGACCTCGACTCCCTCGATGGTGCGGAACTCGACCTGCCGCCGCGCGACCTGCGGCCCGCAATCGCGGTCGAGCCCGGTTTCCTCCCATAGCTCACGGCGCGCGGCATCCTCGTAGCTCTCACCCGGATCGACCGCGCCGCCGGGGGTGCACCAGAAGGGCGGGCGGTCGTCGGGGGTGAAGCGGAACATCAGCGTCCGTCCACCCCCATCGACCAGCAGGATGCGCGCGGCGGGACGGGGTATGCGGATCATGCGGCATCAAGCTCCGGATAATGGCGGAAAATTCCGTCCTCATTGAACGCCTGTCGCCGGTCGCTGTCCAGATAGGCGGCGATGCCCGGCAGGCTTCTCACGCGGTCGTGAAGCGTGACCAGGGCCGGATAATCGCGCTCGACCACCGCCATGCGCCGAGGAAACATATAGCGCAGCCCCGCGACCAGTTGGAACAGCGAGGCGTCGACGGGCGACCAGCGCTCCCCCGCCATCCAGTCGCGATCACCCAGCGCCTGATTGAAATAGCCGAGGAATTTGGGGATACGTTCGTCGCGGAACTGCGCGGCGGCACGGGCGGCTTCGGATTTCTGCTCGTGATAATAGGCCATCATCGCGACCGGGTGATGCACGTTGTGCACTTCCGCCACCATGTCGCTGATCGTCAGTTGCAACTGTTGGAGCCACACGCGATCGGCCTCGGGCGCGAGATCGTGCCGCTCGGTCAGCCAGTGGAGGATGTTGGCGACCTGCGCGATCGCCTGTTTCCCCACGCGCAGATAGGGCGGGGCGAAGGGCCGGCGATCGCCCTTCTCCATATCGGCGAGCAGCGCCTCGGCGCCCTCCTCCACGCCCCGATCGCGATAGGGCAGACCTGCGGCCTCCAGCGTCAGCCGGACGAACTCGCCGCGTCCCGGCAGGCCGGGCCAGTACCACAGGTCATAGGACATAGGCTTATTCTCCGGGGGTTTTCGCGCTGATCGCCAGCGCATGGATGCGCTCCGACAACAGATCGGCGAGCGCGCGGTTCACCATGCGCTGGCGCGCGACGCGCGACTGGCCCGCGAAAAGCGGCGATTCGACGATCACCCGGAAATGGCTTTCGCCCGTGCCGTCATCGCCCAGATGGCCCCGATGCATCGCGCTTTCGTTGATGACGTCGAGATGGGTCGGCTGGAGCGCCTCGGTCAGACGGGCGGTGATCTGATCGGCGACGGGAGCGGTGGTGATATCGGTCATGGCCCCTATATAGACGGTTTTTCGGGACAAGCGGATAGAAGTGGCGCGTCGGTCGAGCAACGATACCTCCAGGGACAAACCCCCAAAGGACAAACCGGGCGCCCGGTTTCACGGCCGGGTCGAGAACACCGGCCGCGTCTGCGACCATGCCGGTTGCGAACAAGCGGGCGAGTTCCGCGCGCCGCCGGCGGAAGGGACGCGCAGCGGCGACGGGCCGGGGCAGTTCCGCTGGTTCTGCCTGGAACATGTCCGCGCGTTCAACAGCCGCTATAATTTCTTCGACGGGATGAGCGCCGACGAGATTCACCGGGCGCAACGTCCCTATTCCGGCTGGGAGCGCGAGACGCGTGCCTTTGCGCAGGGCGGCACCGATCCGGGGCCGCGCTGGGCCGATTTCTCCGATCCGCTGGACGCCATCGCCGCCCGCTATCGCCGCGAGACCGCACCGGAACGCAGCGACGGCAAGCCGCTGTCCGGGCAGGATCGCGAAAGCCTGAAAGTGCTGGGGCTGGAAGCGGATGCGGATCGGAGCGCGCTGCGGCGGCGCTATAGCGAACTGGTCCGCCGCTATCATCCCGACCGCAATGGTGGCGATCGGACCCATGAAGGGCAGTTGCAAAGGGTGATCGCGGCCTATCAGCAATTGCGACAGGCACCAGCATTCGCATGACCGATCCTCCCCGCTCGCGGGGAGGTGGCAGCGCGTAGCGCTGACGGAGGGGGCGTGCCTCATGGTACGTCCTGTGTGGAGAACCCCCTCCACCATGCTTTGCATGGTCCTCCTCCCCGTGCCGGGGAGGATTCTACTTTCGCGGCCCGACCAGCCCGAAGCGGGCGCCCTGTGGATCGCGGGCGGAGAGCGAAAATTCCCCGCCGGGGATTTCCATCGGCCCCTGCTCGACCTGCCCGCCATGGTCGCAAATCCGCATCGCCGCCGCGTCAATGTCGTCCACCGCAAAATAGAAGCGCCATCCCGGCTCCTCCCCCGGCGGCGTGGCCATCAGCGCGCCCAGGCACACCGGACCATCGAACAGAAAGCGATATTCGCCCAATTCGCCCATCGGCATCCCGCCCTGCTGGACCCAGCCGAAATGCCGGCCGAAAAAGCCGAGCGCCCGTTCGGGATCGCTGGCGATCCGCTCGTTCCAGACGACATGACCGATCACCGCGCCACTACCATGCTCGACAAAGGCGCGGGACGGCCGCTCCTCCTCCGCCGCCATGATATAGAAGGGCGCGCCCAGTGGATCGGCCACAAGCGCCATGCGACCCACGCCCGCCATGGTCCATGCGGGCATCAGCACCGATCCGCCATCCTCCTGGATCGTACCCAGCGACTCGTCGACATCGACCACCGGCAGATAGCCGAACCAGACGGGCCTGCCCGGCGCGCCGTCCGGCCGCCGCATCAGTCCGGCGACCGCCTCGCCCTCCGGCGTCGCAAAAATTCGATAATCGAGATCGACGATACCGCTGTCGCCGACCTGCCAGCCGATCACCGCGCCGTAAAAAGCCTGGGCCGCGTCGACATCGTCGGTCAGCAGTTCGTACCAGGTAAAATTCGCCATATTGCCTGCCCCTCAGCAAGTTTTACGCGACCTATCAACATCTTGGACAGCAACCTTTGCCCGATTCGCAGGCGCAAGGATGATCCCGAAGCCCGGTCCGCGCAATCGCCTTCCCCGCGTCCGACGGCCATCTTCGTGCGATGCTTGCCATTGAGTAGGGAGCCGCCATTGGCCTAAGGCGTTGAGCGACGAGACGAGGGCCTGATGACCAACATCCCGAATACGCTTCCCGACAGCCGCGATACGACGATTCTCGATGCACCCGACAAGATGGTGTCGGTGCGCGACCTGTTCGGCATCGACACCGACATGGAGGTGCCCGCCTTTTCGCAGGCCGACGATCGCGTCCCCGATCTCGATCCCGCCTATGTGTTCGATCCCGACACGACGCTGGCGATCCTGGCGGGCTTTTCGCACAATCGCCGCGTGATGGTGCAGGGCTATCACGGCACCGGCAAGTCGAGCCATATCGAGCAGGTGGCGGCACGCCTGAACTGGCCGTGCATCCGCATCAACCTGGACGCGCATATCAGCCGTATCGACCTGATCGGCCGCGACGCCATCGTCCTGAAGGACGGGCAGCAGGTCACCGAGTTCCGCGAGGGCCTGCTCCCCTGGGCGCTCCAGACGCCGACCGCGCTCGTGTTCGACGAATATGATGCGGGCCGTCCCGACGTGATGTTCGTGATCCAGCGCGTGCTGGAGACCGAGGGCAAGCTGACCCTGCTCGACCAGAATCGCGTCATCCGCCCCAACAAGTGGTTCCGTCTGTTCGCCACCGCCAACACGGTCGGCCTGGGCGACACGAGCGGCCTCTATCATGGCACGCAGCAGATCAACCAGGGCCAGATGGACCGTTGGAACATCGTGGTCACGCTCAACTATCTGCCCGCCGCGACCGAGGCGCAGATCGTGCTCGCCAAGTCGGGCGAGTATGACAAGCCCGACGGCAAGCAGTTGGTCGAGAACATGGTTCGCGTCGCCGACATGACCCGCAAGGGCTTCATCAACGGCGACATCTCGACCGTGATGAGCCCGCGCACGGTCATCACCTGGGCGCAGAACACGCTGATCTTCGGCGATGCGGGCTTTGCCTTCCGCCTGTCCTTCCTCAACAAGTGCGACGAGAATGAGCGCGCGCTGGTCGCGGAATATTATCAGCGCGTATTCGGCAAGGACCTGCCCGAAAGCGTCGTCGGCCGGGCCTGATCCGCGTGGCGAACGACACACCTCTCGACCGGTTCAAGGCGGTTCTCGGCGGCACGGCGCGCACCATCGCGCAGGAGCCGGAGGTCGAGCTCGCCTTCACCGCCGATGCGCCGACGTCGTCGGGCAAGCATATTCGCGTGCCCATGCCCGGCCGCGCGCTGCCCGCCGATCAGGTGGCGGAGGCGCGCGGTTTCGCCGATGCCTTCGCGTTGCGGCTGAAGCTGCACGACACGGCGCTCCATGCGAAGGCGGCACCGGTCGAAGCGGTGGCGCGTGCTGTGTACGACGCGGTCGAGACGGCGCGGATCGAGGCGCTGGGCGCGCGCGGCTATGCCGGGATCGGCGACAATCTGGCCCATGCGCTCGACGTCCGGTTGCGCTCAGACCCGTTGACGCGGGCGCGCAATCGCGACGAGGTGCCGCTGTCGACCGCGCTGGGTTTGCTGCTGCGCGAGCGGATGACGGGACGTCCTTCGCCCGCCGAAACCGCGCCCGCTTTGGCGCTGGTCCGCGACTGGCTGGAGGGCGCGACCGATCTCGACGCGCTGGCGGGCGCGATGGACGACCAGAAGGCGTTCCAGTCGCTGACCGCCAGGATGCTGGCCGACCTCGAACTCGCCGAGCCCCCCGCCGAACCCGAAGAGGCCGATGAAGGCGGCAATGAGGAAGAAGGCGAGGACGAACAGCAGCAGGACGAGAGCGACGAGGATAACGACGAGCAGGGCCAGGGCGAAGGCGAGGTCGAGGCGCGCGCCGAAAAGCGCGACTCGGACAGCGAGGACGGCGAATCGCAGGAGCAGAGTCAGGAATCCTTCGACGATCTCGACGGCGATCCCGGCGACGAGGGAGACGAGGGCAGCCAGCCGACCCGCCCCAACCGCCCGCTGATCGATCCGTCGGCGCAGTTCGACTATAAGCCCTGGACCACCCAGTTCGACGAGGTGATCGCGGCCGGCGAGTTGTGCGACGCCGACGAACTGGCGCGGCTTCGCGGCTATCTCGACCAGCAGCTCGCGCATCTGCAATCGGCCGTGTCGAAGCTTGCCAACCGGCTGCAACGCCGGTTGATGGCACAGCAGTCGCGATCCTGGGATTTCGACCAGGAAGAGGGCATTCTGGACGCTGCACGGCTGGCGCGCGTGGTGGTCAATCCCGGCCTGTCGCTGTCCTACAAGATCGAGCGGGACACCGATTTCCGCGATACCGTCGTCACTTTGCTGATCGACAATTCGGGATCGATGCGCGGGCGGCCGATCGGCATCGCCGCCATCTCCGCCGACATTCTGGCGCGGACGCTGGAGCGGTGCGGGGTCAAGACCGAGATCCTCGGCTTCACCACCCGCGCGTGGAAGGGCGGCCAAGCTCGCGAAACCTGGCTCGCCGCCGGACGCCCGCCGCAGCCGGGGCGGCTGAACGACATTCGCCATATCGTCTACAAACAGGCCGACGAGCCGTGGCGGCGTGCGCGCAACAATCTTGGCCTGATGATGCGCGAGGGGCTGCTCAAGGAGAATATCGACGGCGAGGCGCTGCTTTGGGCGCATAGCCGGTTGGTCGCGCGGCCCGAGGAGCGGCGCATCCTGATGGTCATCTCTGACGGCGCGCCGGTGGACGATTCGACCCTGTCGGTCAATTCGGGCAGCTATCTGGAGCGGCATCTGCGCCAGGTGATCGGCTGGATCGAAACCAAGAGCCCGGTCGAACTGGTCGCCATCGGCATCGGCCATGACGTGACCCGCTATTATGCGCGCGCGGTGACGATCATGGATGCCGAGCAGCTGGGCGGCACGATCATCGAGCAGCTGGCCAGCCTGTTCGACACCGAATGAGCCGGATCGCGGCCCCGGCGGAAGGGTTTGTCGGGCCGGTCAAGCGTTCGATCACCATCGCCGGGCACCAGACCTCGATCAGCCTGGAGCCGGTCTTCTGGACGGCGCTGGAGGACGCGGCGGTAGCGCACGCTTTGCCGCTGTCGGCGCTGGTGGCGGAAATCGACGCGTTGCGGATCACGGCGGACGACCCGCCCAATCTGGCGAGCGCGATCCGGTCGTGGTTGTTCCTTCGTCGTTGAGGCTGGCCCGCCGCAGCGAACATCCCATACCCCCTGCTCAGCCTGGACGGAGCAAGGGGAAGGGATGGGGCCATGGGCACGGAGCCGTGGCCATGGTTTCGGCCATGGCGGATACTCCAGCCGATTGACGTCATCCGCCCGCTACGGCAGGTCGCGCCGACCGTTTCGGGGTAATTGTGGCCGGACTTTCGCTTTCTTGCATCGGATTGCGCCTCCACCGCTGGCTGGGTCTGGTGGCGGGGCTGATCGGCATGGCGATCGCGCTGTCCGGGGCGGTGCTGGTCTGGACGCCAGCGCTCGACCGGATTGTCGCGCCCGCTCGGTACCGGACGAGCGGCGAGACGCGTCTGGCGGCGCAGGCCTATGTCGCCGCTACGCAATCCGCGCTCAAGCCCGGCCAGCGGATCGCCGGTCTGTCGCTGGAGCGGGGGTCCTCGCCGGTTCTGGTCCGGCTCGACACTCCGCGCCGCGATGCGCGCTACCTGCTGTTCCTCGATCCCCCCACAGCGAGGATCCTCGCCAGCGGGGTGCGCGACGATGGGGCGAGCGGCTGGCTTCGCCGTCTGCATCACCGTCTGTTCCTGGGCGATGCGGGACGCCCGGTCGTCGGCGTCATGGGCGTGGCGCTGCTGCTGATCTGCCTGACCGGGCTGCCCCCTCGAGCCGCCGGGCGATCGGTCAAGGCCGGGGGGCGGACGATAAGCTGGCACCGTCGGATCGGCTGGTGGTCGATCCTGCCGATCTCCGTCATGACGCTGACCGGCACCGCGCTCGCCTTTCCGGACGCATTCGCCGCGCTGACCGGAGACTCGGTGGCGTGGCATTCCGAGACCGGCGCACCGCCAGTCTCGCGCACCACCCTGTCGGTCGAGCGCGTCGTCGCCAGCGCACGGCGATGGTCGCGCGGTTCGCTGATCGCGATCGACTGGCCGACCGAGCGCTCGCCCGACTGGACGGTGCACTTTGCCGGACGACCGCCAAATGTCATCAAGGTCGCGGACGATAGCCGGTCCGCCGTGTCCAGCCCGGCCCGCGCGACCCCGCTCGGCCGGTCATGGGTCCAGCGGCTTCACACCGGGCGGGAAATGCCCTGGATCTGGCGCGCCATCGCCTCGGCCGCCGGACTGGCGGCGGCGTTTCTGGCGGGGTCGGGGCTGATCGGCTGGGCGAGGAATAGCCGGGCCGGGCCCCGTCGTCAGACCCGCTCGACCCGCAACAGGTCGGTGGCGTCGAGGCCCAAAAGCTCGATGTGATCGCGGATGCGCGGCCATTGCACCGTCAGGAAACTCTGCCGCTCGGCCGCGCGTAGACGGTCGGCGGCACCGGGCGTCACGAACATGCCTACCCCGCGCCGAACCTCGACATAGCCGTCGTCCTGAAAGCTCTGATACGCCTTGGCCACCGTCAGGGGATTGGCCCCCTGCTCCGCCGCCAGCGCCCGAACCGAAGGAAGCTGGTCCCCCGTCCGATAGGTGCCGTTCAGGATACCCGCCGCGATCGTCCCGCGCAGGCGGATATATACCGGGCTGTCGTCACCGCTAAGAGCTGTCATGCCGGATTAATACAGCATGGGCAGAACAAAGTCGATAGGGCTATAGGATAACGTTTGCAGCGGCCTGCCCCCGTCATGCGGCCGGGCCATTCCAGGTTGAGACGATCCGCGCCATGTCGGGGCGCGGACGCTCGTCGAGCGGACGGCCGGGCGTGCCGATAAAGACGAATCCGACGATCCGTTCCGGCGCCGCCCCGAACGCGTCGCGAACCGCATCCGAAAAGGCGGGCCAGCCGGTCAGCCACCCTGCGGCATAGCCCATGGCATGGGCGGCATGGAGCAGGTTCATGCACGCAGCGCCCGCCGACAATTCCTGTTCCCACATTGGAATATGGCTGTCGGTCCGCGGGCTAGATAGCATGACGACCAGCGAGGGCGCCTGATGCGGGAACTGCTCCAGCGCGGCGATCTCGGTCACGCTCGCCTGCGGCCGCTCGGCACGATAGGCGGCGGTGATGACCTCGGCCAGTGCCGCCCGCGCGGCGCTGGGCACGATCACGAACCGCCATGGGGCCAGTTTGCCATGGTCCGGGGTGCGCGCGGCGATGGCGAGCATGTCGGACAGTTCGGCCTCGTCCGGGCCGGGGGCGATCAGGTCGCGCGGCTTGCCCGAGCGGCGGGTGGCGAGCAGGGTCAGCGGGGTCGAACGGTCGTTGAAGGTCCTATCGGTCATGGGATCGATCCTTACGCCGTCGCGCATGATATTTACAGTCGCGGCTTTGGCGTTAGGTTACCGAACCATTACGCCCCCTCGCGTGCCCACGGTGCGCAGGGGGCGATCCCGATGGAGTAAACGCCGGCATGGCGACTGCGTATGAGGCCGCCGCGCGCGGCAAAACGGTTTTGGGGCATCCCCGAGGCCTGTTCCTGTTGTTCTTCACCGAGATGTGGGAGCGGTTTTCCTTCTACGGAATGCGCGCCATCCTGGTCTTCTACCTGACCAAGCACTTCCTGTTCACCGACGAACCGGCCTTCGGCATCTACGCCGCCTATATGTCGCTGGTCTATTTCACGCCGGTGATCGGCGGCTATCTGGCCGATCGCTATCTGGGGGCCAGGCGCGCCGTGCTGGCGGGCGGCGTCTTCATCGCCTTCGGCCATCTGCTGATCGCCGCGCTGGAAGGGCCACAGGGGGCGCAGGGCGTCTATCTGGAGGGCTTCTACCTGGCGCTGGCGGCGATCGTGATCGGTACCGGTTTCCTCAAGGCCAATATCTCGGTGCTGGTGGGACAGCTTTATGCGCGCGACGACATGCGGCGCGATCCCGCCTTCTCGATCTTCTACATGGGGATCAACGGCGGCGGCGCGCTGGGGCCGATCGTGTGCGGCGTGCTGGGTGAGACCGTGGGCTGGGCCTATGGCTTCGGCGCGGCGGGCATCGGCATGTTGCTGGGCCTGGTCGCCTTTATCGGGCTGAAGCGCGAACTCCACGGCGCGGGTGAAGCACCCTCACTGCCCGCGTTGCGCGCGCCGGTCGTGGCCGGTCTGTCGCGCGAATGGCTGATCTATCTGGGCGGGATCGCCGCGACGCTGGTGACGTGGCAGTTGATCCGGCATCAGGATGCGGTCGGTACGCTGCTGATCGTGTTCAGCGTGGGCACCGTGGGCTTCATTCTGTGGCGGGCGGTATTCACCCTGGCCAAGGTCGATCGCGACCGTATCCTCGCCGCGCTGTTCCTGATCGCGCTGTGCCCGCTCTTCTGGGCTTTGTTCGAACAGGCGGGCTCCTCGCTCAACGTCTATACCGACCGCTCGGTCGACCGCAGCCTGCTCGGCTGGACGATCCCGGCCTCGGCCTTCCAGTCGGTCAACTCGATCTTCATCATCCTGCTGGCGCCCGTCTTCGCCGCGCTCTGGACCCTGCTCGCCAAGCGCGGGTGGGAGCCGAGCGCGCCGTTCAAGTTCGGCATCGGCCTGGTCGGCGTCGGCGCTGGCTTCCTGGTTCTGGTGGCGGGTGCCGCGCTCTATGCCGGGGCGCCGACGCCGGTGATCTTCGTAATTCTCGTCTATCTGATCCACACCATGGCCGAACTCTGCTTCTCGCCGGTCGGGCTGTCGGCGATGACGCGACTGTCGCTGCCCAGCATGACCGGGCTGATGATGGGCACCTGGTTCCTAGCGACGGCGGCAGGCAATTTCATCGCCGGCCTGATCGCGCAGGCGACCGGCGGCGAGGGCGCTGGGCCGGACAAGGTGCTAGACGTCTATACGCGGATCGGCTGGTTCTCGATCGGGATCGGCGTCGTTGTGCTGATCGTCTCGCCCTTCGTTGCCAGGCTGATGCATCTCGACCTGCTCAAGGCCGAGGGAGCGCTGGCGGGGGACAAGGAACTGGCCGAGCCGGCGGCGGCCGGGATCGATACTCGGCTGGAGCAAAAGCCGCATTGATCGGCGCGGGGCGGTCGAGGAAAGCCCGACCGCCCCGAGTACCCAACCTCCGTTCAGGCTGAGCGAAGTCGAAGCCCACGCTCCCGCCTGTTCGCGAGCGGAGTCCGGTGCATTTCGACTCGCTACGTGCGAACGGAAGTGAGGTTTAGGGACGCACGGCTCAGAGCCGCGTCATCGCCATCGCCCGCTCGCCATAGCGGGGCCCGGCGGTGCCGCCGCGCGGCGAGGCTTCGTCGAGCTTCGCCAGATCTTCGGTCGACAAGGTGATGTCCGCCGCCTTCATCGAATCCTCCAGCGTGGCACGCCGCTTGGAGCCTGGGATCGGCACGATCTCATCCCCTTGCGCCAGCAGCCAGGCGAGCGCCACCTGCGCCGCACTGGCGTCATGCGCGGCGGCGATCTGCTTCACCACCTCGACGACCTTCAAGTTCCGGTCGAAATTCTCCGCCGAATAACGCGGGTCGTTGCGACGATAATCACCCTCCGGCAAATCCTCGCGCGTGGTGATCTGCCCGGTCAGGAAACCGCGCCCCAATGGGCTGTACGGTACGAAGCCGATCCCCAGTTCGCGCACGACCGGCAGGATGTCCGCCTCGACATCGCGTTCCCAAAGCGAATATTCGGACTGGACCGCCGCGATCGGGTGGACGGCGGCGGCGCGGCGGATCGTCTCGGCCCCCGCCTCCGACAGGCCCAGCCGGCGCACCTTCCCCTGCTCGACCAACCGCCCCATCGCGCCGACCGTATCCTCAATGGGAACATGGGGATCGACCCGGTGCTGGTAGAAGAGATCGATCGTCTCGACGCCAAGCCGTCTGAGCGAGCCTTCGCAAGCGCGCTGGACATTGGTCGGCGTGGAATCCGCGCCGGTGATTCCGTTCTCGTCATAGCGAAAACCGAATTTGGTCGCGATCACCACCGCGTCGCGCTTGCCGCGAATGGCGCGCCCGACCAGTTCCTCATTGACCAGCGGGCCATAGACCTCTGCGGTGTCGAACAGGGTCACGCCAAGTTCGATCGCACGGTGGATGGTGGCGATACTCTCCGCCTCGTCCGCCCGGCCATACATATTGGCCCCGATACCCGCCATCGGCATGCAGCCCAGGCCCAGTGCGGAAACCTCGAATTCGGGGCCGAGCGTGCGGTATTTCATCGTGCGTCCTCATCGATGGTGCGACTCATCCGGGCAACGGTTGCGGTCGCGGCAAGGTCCATGCTGACATTGCCAAGCGTCCGGAAAATATCGGGAAGCGTCTCGACTGCGATCAACAGCCCCAGCGGCGCGGCGGGCACCCCCAGCGCGACGCAGACCGGCGCGATCGAGGCGAAGAAGGTGATCTGCGCGGGCAGGCTGGCCGATCCCAGCGAACACAGGATCGCGACCACCCCCGCCGCCACGACCGCGGCCATGTTCGGCACGATCCCGAACCAGTCGGCGATATAGAGCGCGACCGCGACGTTCATCGCGGGCTGGGTCGCGCGGAACATCGCGACCGCCATGGGCAGCACCAGTCCGGCGGTGGCGGGGGCGATCCGCATCGCCTTCGCCCCCTCGATCATCGCCGGCAGGCTGGCGAGCGAGCTTTGGGTCGAGATGGCGACCGCCTGCGCCGGGGCCAGCCCGCGAACGAAGCGCCCCACGGGCACCCGCGCCGCCAGAGCCGCGACGCCATAGGCCATCAGGATGACGATGACGCCGATGCTCGCGATGATCGTGATGTAATGCGCCAGCGCGCGGAACGCCCCACCCCCCGCCGTCGCCCCCACGACGAAGGCCAGCGCGAACACCCCCAGCGGCGCCAGCCATAGCACCCAGCCGATCAGCACCAGCATTGCGTCGCGGATCGCGGTGAACACGCGCAACAGCGTCTCGCGCCCCTCTCCTTCGATCCGGGTGATGGCGAAGGCGAAGGCCAGGGTGAACAGGATCAGCGAGAGCAGCGCATTGTTGGTCGCCGCCGCAAAGATGTTGGTCGGCACGATTCCGGTCACGAATTCGGCCATGGGCGGCGGCGCGGTGACCGGCTCGGCATGGCCCAGTGCCCCGCGCAACGCCTCCGCCGCACCGCGCGGAATGGGCAGCAGGTGGAGAAGCAAAGGCGTCACCAGCGCCGCCATGGTCGCGGTCAGCGTGACCAGCGTCAGGAAGGTCAGGATCGCCCGCGCCGCGATCCGCCCAGCCTGCGCCGCCTGCGCGGTGGCGGTGACTCCGGTGATCAGCAGCGTGACGACCAGCGGGATGACCGTCATCTGCAACCCGTTCAGCCACAGGGTCCCGACCGGCCGCGCGATCGTCACCGCGCCGTCGGCCACACCCGGCGACCAGGCGCCCGCCCCCACCCCGACGAGCAGGCCGGCGGCAAGACACAGAAGGATCAGGGTGGCGCGCGACATGAGGCCTCTCGGTAGCTTTGAGCTTTTGGAAAGGTCACGCTAAACGGGTCGCAACCTCATAACGTTTCCTCTTTATTCGGCAGGGACCCGGCCGCATGACAAGAAAATATTTCGGCACCGATGGCATTCGCGGCGCGACCAATGGCGCGGTGATGACCGCCGAGATGGCGATGAAGGTCGGCATGGCCGCCGGCGCCTATTTCCAGCGCGGCGATCACCGCCACCGCGTGGTGATCGGCAAGGACACCCGCCTGTCGGGCTATATGCTCGAATCCGCCCTGGTCGCCGGGTTCACCAGCGTGGGCATGGACGTGGTGATGGTCGGCCCGCTGCCGACGCCCGCCGTGGCGATGCTGACCCATTCGATGCGCGCCGATATCGGCGTGATGATCTCGGCCAGCCACAATCCGTTCGCCGACAATGGCATCAAGCTGTTCGGTCCCGATGGCTATAAGCTGTCGGACGAGGCGGAAGAGGCGATCGAGACGCTGATCGAGGAGAAGGTGCCGCTGGCCCCCTCGGGGAAGATCGGTCGCGCCCGCCGGGTCGAGGACGCCGCCGGCCGCTATATCCACTTCGCCAAGTCGACCTTCCCGCAATCGCTGCGCCTCGACGGCCTGCGCGTGGTGATCGATTGCGCGAACGGCGCGGCGTACAAGGTCGCCCCCGCCGCCCTTTGGGAACTGGGTGCGGACGTAGTTGCGATCGGCGTGACGCCCAACGGCATCAACATCAATGACGGCGTCGGCTCGACCGCGCCGCAGACGCTGGCCGAGACGGTGGTGGCGAGCGGCGCGGACATCGGCATCGCGCTGGACGGCGATGCCGACCGCCTGATCATCGTCGACGAAACCGGCACCGTGATCGACGGCGACCAGCTGATGGCGACGATCGCCACCAGCTATGCCCGCGAAGGGCGGCTGGCGGGCGGCGGGCTGGTCGCCACGGTCATGTCCAATCTGGGGCTGGAGCGGCATCTGGCGGCGCAGGGGCTGGGGCTGGTCCGCACCAAGGTCGGCGACCGCCATGTCCTGGAGGCGATGCGCGCGCGCGGCTATAATGTCGGTGGCGAGCAGTCGGGCCATATCATCCTGTCCGACTATGCGACGACCGGCGACGGGCTGGTCGCGGCGCTTCAGGTGCTGGCCGAACTCAAGCGGGCGGGCGCCCCCGCCAGCGAGGTGCTGCACCGTTTCGATCCGCTGCCCCAACTTCTCAAGAATGTCCGCTTCGGGGGCGGCAAGCCGCTCGAGCATGAAAAGGTGCAGGGCGTCATCGCCGCCGCCGAGGCCGAACTGACGGGGCGTGGTCGGCTGGTCATCCGCCCGTCGGGCACAGAACCGGTCATCCGCGTGATGGCCGAGGGAGAGGACAAGCGGCAGGTGGAAACGCTGGTCGATCGCATCTGCGACGTGGTGCGCGAGGTGGCCGCCTGATGCTGGAAATGCGCCCCGATTGCGAGCGCTGCGGCGCGGACCTGCCCCCGTCGCAGGGCGGCGCCTTCATCTGCTCGCTGGAATCGACCTTTTGCGCCGAATGCGCCGACGAACTGGACGAGGTCTGCCCCGATTGCGGCGGCGAACTGCTCGACCGGCCGACGCGGATGGGCCGGGTGCTGAAGGCCAATCCGGCCTCCACCCAGCGCCGCTCCGCCCATTGATCCCACCGGGGTTGGACCCGGCCACCCACCCGTTCTATGCGGGACCATCATCTTCAAGGAGTTTCCATGCCCCAGCTCGTCCTGATCCGCCACGGCCAGTCCGCCTGGAATCTGGAGAACCGCTTCACCGGCTGGTGGGACGTCGACGTCACCGCCCAGGGTGCCGCCGAAGCCCGCGCGGCGGGTGCGCTGATGGCTGAGAAGGGTCTCGACTTCGACCTGACCTTCACCAGCCTCCAGACCCGCGCGATCAAGACGCTGAACCTCGCGCTGGAGGTGATGGGTCGCCTGTGGCTGCCGACCGAAAAGCATTGGCGCCTGAACGAGCGGCATTATGGCGGGCTGACCGGGCTCGACAAGGCCGAGACGGCGGCCAAGCATGGCGACGAACAGGTGAAGATCTGGCGTCGCAGCTTCGACGTGCCCCCGCCCCCGGCCGATGCAGGCGGCGAATATGACGTGTCGGCCGACCGCCGCTATGCGGGCATCGACGTGCCCGAGACCGAGAGCCTGAAGGACACGATCGCGCGCGTCCTGCCCTATTGGGACGAGCGCATCGCACCCGCGCTGCGCGACGGCAATCGCGTGCTGATCTCGGCGCACGGCAACTCGCTGCGCGCGCTGGTCAAGCATCTGTCGAACATCCCGGACGACGAGATCACCGGTCTCGAAATCCCGACCGCGCAGCCGATCGTCTATGAACTGGCCGACGACCTGACCCCGGCCGATCGTTACTATCTGTCGGAACGCTAAGCGATCGGGAGACGGGGGGCGGTCTGACGTGCGACCGCCTCGCGCCCCGACCTCTTCGTGTCTTCGCGGCTTCGCGGCTTCGCGTGACCATCTGATTTCACGCGAAGCCGCGAAGATACGAAGATTTTTGTTCGCGCGGAGGCGCGGAGACGCGGAGATTTGGTCCGCGCGGCAGGTCTATTGTTCCCATCGGAGCCTGCCATCGTCTTCCGTTCGACAGGGAGGGCTACGCGGCAGCCCAGACCGACACCTCCGCGCCTCCGCGTCTCCGCGCGAACCCGACTCCATCCTCCGTTCAGGCTGAGCGAAGTCGAAGCCCACGCCCCCCGCTCCGGCAAAAACGCCCGCCACCATGCCCGAACGCATACGGAAACTTGCCCCCCTCGCCTCGCCCCGCTAGGCAGCCCGCTTCCCCGGCAACGGGGCCAAAGGGGCTAAGGCGGAACAGCGGATATGACGTCGGTCGGGATCATCATGGGGTCCACTTCGGACTGGGAAACCATGCGGCATGCCGCCGAGACGCTGGAGGCGCTGGGCGTCGCGCACGAGACCCGCGTCGTCTCCGCGCACCGCACGCCGCAGCGTCTGTACGATTATGCCACCACCGCCGCCGATCGCGGGATCAAGGTCATCATCGCGGGGGCTGGCGGCGCGGCGCATTTGCCGGGCATGGCGGCGTCGATGACGCATCTGCCGGTGCTGGGCGTCCCTGTCGAATCCAAGGCGCTGAAGGGCATGGATAGCCTGCTCTCGATCGTCCAGATGCCGGGCGGCATTCCCGTCGGCACGCTGGCCATCGGCAAGGCGGGGGCGATCAATGCGGGTCTGCTCGCCGCCTCGATCCTGTCGCTGTCCGACGAAGCGCTGTCCGAGCGATTGCAGGCCTGGCGCCAGCGCCAGACCGACAGCGTCGCCAACGATCCGCAAGGGTAAGCCAATGTTGAAGCCGGGCGCGACGATCGGAATCCTGGGTGGCGGCCAACTGGGCCGGATGCTGGCGGTGGCGGCCGCGCAACTGGGCTATCGCACCCATGTGCTCGCCCCCGATGAGGAAAGCGTCGCGGCGCAGACCGCCTCCTCGCTGACCCGCGCGGATTATCATAACAAGGTCGTGCTGGCCGATTTCGTCGCCGCCTGTGACGTCGTCACCTATGAATTCGAGAATGTCGACGTGACGCCGGTCGAATGGCTGGCCGAGCGGTTGCCCGTCCACCCCTCACCTGCCGCGCTTCGCGTCGCGCAGGACCGGATCGCCGAGAAGAGCTTCGTCGAGAAGGTCGGTGGCCGCCCCGCCCCCTGGGCAGAGGTGAAGGGCGCCGCCGACCTGACCGCCGCGCTGGAGCGGATCGGCTGCCCCGCCATCCTGAAGACGACCCGCTTCGGCTATGACGGCAAGGGGCAGGTGCTGATCCGCGACCTGTCCGAGGCCGCCGCCGCGTGGGAAGCGATCGGCGGCCCGGCGGTGCTGGAAGGGTTCATCCGCTTCACCCATGAATTCTCGATCCTGATCGCGCGTGGGGAAGACGGGAAGACGGTCCGTTACGATCCGCCGCACAATGTCCATCGCGACGCGATCCTGCGCACCTCGACCCTGCCCGCGCCGCCCGAAATCGCCGCCCAGGCCGAGGAGGCGACCGCGCTCGCCATCCGTATCGCCGAAGAGCTGGGCTATGTCGGCGTACTGGCCTGCGAGTTCTTTGCGACCGAGAACGGCCCCGTCTTCAACGAGATGGCACCGCGCGTGCACAATTCGGGGCACTGGACGATCGAGGGTGCCGAAACCTCGCAATTCGAGAACCATATCCGCGCGATTTGCGGCCTACCGCTGGGCGATACGTCGCTGACCGGCACGCGGGTACAGATGGACAACCTGATCGGCGACGATGCGTGGGAAACCGCATTGACCGAAAAGGGTGCGCATTTGCACCTCTATGGCAAGGGCGAGGCGCGGCCGGGGCGCAAGATGGGGCATATCACGCGCGTCACGCGGTGAAGGCGACCCGCTATCGTCGGGCGTCGAAGGTCACCGGCACCAGCACCTTGGGCTGAATGACCTGATCCCCCTTCATGACCGGGCGGAGGCGGAATTGCGGATAGAGGCCGAGTGCCGCCGTCCCGAATCCCCGCCCCTTGGGTTTCTCGGCCGCGACCGAGCAGCTTTTGGGCCGACCGGGCGTAGGCACGACGCAGAGCAGCACCGCGACGCCGCTGATGCCGCCGCTTCGCGCCATCTTCGGAAAGGCCGCATCGATCACGGCCTGTGGAGGCTTTTCGATCCATTCGGCCAGCGCAAAGCGTAACCGTCCGTCGCCCGGTCCATCGCCGTCGCCACGCCCATTGCCGGTGCCTCGCCCTTCCCCACCGGTGCCCTGGCCGCTGGCGATGCCCGCGCCACGTCCATCCGACAATGCCGTCCCGATACGCAGCGACGGTTCGGCGCTGACCCCCGCGGCCGGGGCGGGCAGGTCGACCATATCGAAGTGCGCCGTCGCGACCGCAGCGGGGGCGGCTTGCGGCGCGGCGGGGGCAGGCGCAGGGCGAGGCGATCCGCCGCCGGCCGTCGGGCGCACCGCCGGACTTTCGCGCTTGACCGGCGCGGGCTCGATCGGTGGCGGTGGCACGGATAGGGGTGGCGGCTCGGGCAAAGGCGGCACCTCGAACAAGGCCAGCGACGACCACCGGGAATCGTCGATCCGCCGGATTCGCGATTGCCCCAGGATCAACAACGCCACGATCGCGGCATGGACCGCCACCGTGGCGACGACAGCCGCCAGCCGCCGCCACTTGTCCTGCCGGATTCGAACGCCGCCCTGCATCGCGATAATCTCCCGGATGGGAGGATCACCATGATGCCGGCGCCGGTCAAGCCTTGGCCCACGCCTCCCCGATCCGGCGCAGCACGTCGAGCGGCACGCGGCCATGGCGCAGCACAGCGGTGTGGAACGCCTTCAGATCGAACGCCGCGCCCTTCTGCTTCTTCGCCAGGTCGCGAATGTCGACGAAGACCGAATGGCCGAGCTTGTAGCTCGCCGCCTGGCCGGGATTGACGCAATAGCGTTCCACCTCGCGCGTGGCGAAGCCCTCCGCCTCGCCCTCGGCCTCGACGAAATGGCGGATCGCCTGTTCGCGGGTCCAGCGCAGATGGTGAAGCCCGGTATCGACCACGCAGCGATTGGCGCGGAACAGCAGGAACTTCAGATAGCCCAGCTGCCCCAGCGGATCGTCGTCATACATGCCGATCTCGTCCGCCAATTGCTCGGCATAGAGCGCCCAGCCCTCGCCATAGCCCGAAAAGCCGTTGATCTTGCGGATCAGCGGCAGGCGCGTGTTGGACAGGGCAAGCCCGCCCTCCATCTGATGCCCCGGCAGCCCTTCGTGATAGACGGTCGTCGCCAGACAGAATTTGGGCCAGTCGGCGCTGTCCTTCAGGTTGAAATAGACCAGCCCCGGCCGCGAACCGTCGATCGCGGGGGATTGCGCGAAGGCCGCCGCCGCGCCCGCCTCGGTCTGTACGGGAACGCGACGCACCTCGAAGCCATATTGCGGCAGCCGTTCGAACACCTGCGGCAGGCGGGTGCGGATCGCGTCCAGCCGTTCGTTGCAATAGGCGATGGCGGCGCGCTTGCCCTCGTCGGTATTGGGATAAAGCTGGTCGGGATTCTTGTAGAGCGCGGCCATGCGCTGGCCGACCGTCCCCTTGGTAAAGCCCTGTTTCCGGAGCAGCGCGTCCAGCCGGGCGGACAGCATCGCCGCCTGGTCGCGGCCGAAGCGGTGGACTTCGTCGGGCGAGAAGCTGGTCGTCGTATTGGCTTTCAGCGCGACCGGATAATAGGCCGCCCCCTCGCGCAGCTTCCACACGCCCGCGTCATGGCTGGCCTTGGCGCGCAGGGACTTGGCATAGGCGATCTGCCGGTCGAGCGCGGGGAGGATTTCGGCCTCATGAATTTTCGCGGCGGCCTGCGCATAGCGGTCGCCCAACCCCTTCTCGGCGGCACGGCGGGCGAGCGACTGGACGACCAGCGCCTGGTCGGCGGGCTGGCGGGTCTTGCCCATCTGTTCGAGCGCGAGGTCGAGGATGAAGTCGGGCGGCACCACGCCCTGTCCCGCATCGTGGCGCATCCGATCGGTCTGCGCATCCATCTGGGTCGCGAAAGCCCGAAGCCGCATCAGATAAGCGTCGGCATCGCCCGCCGTCGCGATCTTGTGCTTGGTATCGAGGAAGTCGGGGACCGACTGATAGGCGCCCGACAGTTGCGACACGACATAGGGGCTGGGGCCATAGGAATAACCGCCAAAGTCGAACGCCTGCACCGCCTCCGCCGAGCGGCGGGTGTAGAGGATCGATTCCAGATCGATCCGCTCCTCGGGCGACAGCGTGGCGGGATCGATCGCCTGAAGGCGGGTCAGATCGGCCTTGGTCGCCGCCTTGGCCGCCGCGATCCCGGCGGGCGACTGGTCGGACAGCTTGCTGCGCAAATCGGCATTGGCGCCGGTGTCGAGGCCGAGATTGGTGGCCCCCTCCGGACTGCGGCGAAGCTGTTCCTGGACCAGCGTGTCGAACAGCGCATTCAACCGGGTCGGCTCTGTCGTCTGGGCAAAAACTGCCTCGCTGTTCGCCGCCACGGCCAGCGCCGCCGTGCCTCCCAGGAAATGTCGCCGGTCGATCATGCTTGTCCCCTTTTTGGTTATCGGGACAGCGTAACGGGATTTGCCGGGAATTGAACCGGTTATGTGGTGGGGTTCCTCCCTTGGGCTTCGACTTCGCTCAGCCTGAAGGGGGTGAGGTATCCAACCCCATTCCCACCAGCCGTTCAGACTGAGCGAAGTTGAAGCCCATGCCCCACCCAACGAAAAGGGCGGCGCGTCCATCCCGACGCACCGCCCTTCCCCAAATCATGACGGCTAGGCTCAGCCCGCCCGCGTCCCCGACAGCGGGAAGCTGCCGAACGCGCCCGCGCCCACCGAACCGGTCAGCGTGTCGCCATCAGCGGTCGCTTCGCAATCCAGCGTCATCGGCATCGGCGAGCTGATCGACATCTTCCAGCTGATCGTGTTGCCAGACACATCACCCTCGATGTCCATCGCCCCCATCTGGCCGCCGCCGGAGCCGGTGAAGCGATCGCCCTCGGTCCGGACGGTCAGGGTCATTTCCTGATCGCCCAGCGGCGACTTGACGGTGCAGTTCCAGGTGCCGTCGATCTCGGCCATTCCTACTCTCCCTTATGATCCGGCACTTATTGCCCGACGAGCGCGGACGCCTCGACCACCTCGACGGGCAGGCCCAGCGTATCGAGCTGGGGCTTCACCGCCTTGGCATCGCCGACCACGACCCAGACAAAGTCCTTGGGGTTCAACGCCGCCTGGATCGACTTGTTCAGCTCGGGCAGGGTCATCGCCTGGTAGCGCTGCGTGATCGTGGCGTAATAGTCGTCGGGGCGACGATACAGGTCGTTGGCCTGCATCGCCGACAGCACCGCGTCGGACGTCTCGAAATTGCCCGACAGCGAACGGATCGCGCCGGTGATGGCGCGGTCGAATTCCACCTGGTCCATCGGTTTGGTCGTCAGGAATTCGGTCACGTCGGTGCGCAGCGCGTCAATCGACGGGCCGGTCTTGTCCGCCTGAACCGGGGCCGACATGATATAGGGCGCCGCGAATTCCGAGGTCTGGAAGCCGCCCCGCACGCCATAGGACCAGTGCTTGTTCTCGCGGATGTCGGTGTTGATCCGGCTGAGGAAGCTGCCGCCCAGCGCGTCGTTGGCGGTATTCTGGATCAACAGATTGTCGATTCCCTTCAACGGCGTCGGCGCGCCCGCCAGGATCATCGACTGTGGGCTGTCGGGCCGGTTGATCAGCACGATCTTGGGTGCCGAAGGCTGTCCGGCGGTGAAGTTCTTCACGCCCGCCGCGCCGGTGCCGCGCCAGTCGCCGAACGCCCGGTCGAGCGCGGCCTTCACCTCGGCCAGCGGGCGGTCGGACGTGACGAAGATCTTCGCCTTGTCGGGACGCAGCCAGGCCTGGTGGAACGCGATCAGATCAGTGCGGGTCATCGCCGCCACCGCACGCGGATCGCCCGCCCCCTGCGCCTTGGCGTAGGGGCTGGTCGGTCCATAGACGAGCGGCGGCAGGACGCGGCTCGCCAGCCCCTGCGGGCTGGTGAGTTCCTGCTTGATCCCCGCCAGCGTCTGCGCCTTGACCCGCGCCAGTTCGGCATCGGGGAAGGCCGGGTTGCGGATGATGTCGGCATAGAGATCGAGCGCGGGCACCAGATTGGCGCTCGGCACGTCCAGGCCCACGGTGGTGCGATCGTTCGACGCGCTCGACCCGATCGACGCGCCCAGCCTTTCCTGCGCCTCCGCGATGGCAATGGTGTTCAGGTGCGTCGTGCCCTCGTCGAGCATCGACTGCACCATCCGCTGCGTCCCCAGCTTGCCCGGCACGTCGGCCGCGATCCCGGCGTCGAACGACATGGCGATCTGGGTCACCGGCACGGCGGTGCGCTGCGCATAGATCAGCTCGATCCCGTTCGCCAGGCGGCTGCGCTCGACGGTCGGGAAGCTCAGCGGCTTGACCTGACCGACATCGGGCAGAGCCCCGCGTGTGCCCTTGACGGGCTGGTCCGGGGCGGCGGGCACGTCGGCGCGCGGCGGCACCTTGGCCTCTTCATAGGCGTCGCGTGCGCCCGGCACGACGGTCAGCGTATAGGCCGGACGCGACAGCCATTTGTCCGCCGCCGCCTTCACGGTCGCCGGGGTCTGCGCCGCGATCGCCATCAACTGCTTCCTATACTTGCCCGGATCGTTCGAGTAGAGCGCGCCCTCGGCCAGCGCCACCGCCTTGCCGCCGAAGCCGCCGACCGATTCCAGCCCCTGGACACGCCCCGAAACATAGCGGGTCACCGCACGCTGAACCTCGTCGGCGGTCGGGCCGTTCTTCAGGAAATCGTCGAGGATCTCTCCCATCCGCTTGTTGACCAGCGCCGGGTCGACGCCGGGACGGACGATCGCCATCATGTTGAACATGCCGACCTGCGAGAAGACGCGGTCGCTGGTCGAGACCTGCACCGCCAGCTTCTCCTGCTTGACCAGGATATTGTCGAGCCGCGACGAGGCGAGCCCGCCCAGGATCGAAGCGGCGACGACCAGCGGCGCGCTTTCGGGATCGTTCAGCCCCGGCACCGCCCAGTTGCGGCTGATCATGACGGCGGCGACGCGGTCCTTCATCTCCTCGTTGACGGGCGCGGGCAGCGTCGGAATGGCGACGGTGGGCAGAACGCTCTTGGGGCCCGGCTTGATCGCGCCGAAATACTTCTCGACCAGAGGCTTGGCGGTTGCGACATCGATGTCGCCCGCCAGCACCAGCACCGCATTGTTCGGGCCGTAATGCTGACGGAACCAGTCCTTGACCGTGTCGAGCGACGCGGCATCCAGATCCGCCATCGAACCGATAGTGCTGTGGGCATAGGGATGCCCGGCGGGGAACAGCCCCTCCAGCACCTTATATTGGGTCAGGCCATAAGGCTGGTTGTCGCCCTGGCGCTTCTCATTCTGGACGACACCGCGCTGCTCGTCGAGCACGCCTTGCGTCACCGCGCCGAGCAGATAGCCCATGCGATCCGATTCCAGGAACAGCGCGCGGTCGAGCGCGGCGGTCGGCACCGTCTCGAAATAATTGGTCCGGTCGAAATAGGTGGTGCCGTTGTAATCGGTCGCGCCCACCGACTTGAGCGGGGCGAAGAAATCGCCCGGCGCGTTTTCCGATCCGTTGAACATCAGATGCTCGAAGAGATGCGCGAATCCGGTCTTGCCCTTGGGCTCATGCTTCGATCCGACATCGTACCAGACGCTGACCGCGACCACGGGCGCCTTGCGATCGGTATGCACCACGACGCGCAAGCCGTTTTGCAGGGTGAAGCTCTGATAGGGGATGTCGACCGCCTTCACGAGCGTCGAAACGGGTGCGGCCTTTGCCGTGGCGGCCGATTTGGCGGGTGCCGCCTGGGCCAGCACGGCCTGGGTCGGCATGACGAACGCAAGGGTGGCGGCGCCGGTCAGCGCCACAAACTTGATACGCATTTCTCTTGAGTCTCCCCACTCATCTGTGAAGCGAACATAGCGGGCGGGCTGTGGACCGCAATCCCGGTAAGGCGAACCAATCAGGTCGAAAATTCATCGACCCTTTCGCAATCGAAACGGCCATCCCATTAGAGAGAGACATAGAGATTGGCACCGCACAGGCTTTTATACCGGGATTAGCAGGGGAGAGCCGGTCCTAGCAGGTCCTACGACCGCTCCGCTGGGGCCTTGCGGGGCTTGATGCTGATGGTCGCGGTCGCTGATTTAAAGGCGGCACTCAACGTGGCAATCGTTGCAGTGTCTTCACCGTCCACAAGGCCCTTGGCTACGACCAATCCAATAAAGGCCGCGCACGCCGTGTACACCTCGGTTTTGATTTCATCAGCCTGCACCGCCCCATGGTACAGGCTATTGAAAAGGCGTTCAGCCCCATCGCGGTCGTAAATATCCCGAAGCTTGGAAACGAACGCCTCTTTAGGCAAGTTAGCATCTGATGATGGTCGCAGTCCCTCTTCGCCATTGCCTGTGGCAGCGCTTGCATGACCATCTACATCCCGCACTGTTTTCAGCGCCCAACGGCTGAATGATGAACTTGTCAGCGCCTCGATCTTCGAAGCTTGAAGCCGCGCGTTTAACTCGGCACGTATGGCGCGCTGCGACAGTGTCCGGCCTCGCAATTGCTCGACTGCCCATTCCACGTGCGGTTTGGCAGCGATAGGCAGCATATCTATCTTCGAAAGGCGACCACGCCCGCGACGATCCTTAAGCACTCCTTGCCTGTTGTTCACAGATAGGTCTCCATGTTAGCGAGGCTCACGAGGTCCGCTATCGTGATGGTCAGACGCGCCCTTTCCAACTAGCGACGGCTGCCGAAGCATTGTTCGGAGATGCCCATTAGACGCCGGCCTTAAACGGCTCTTAGAGCCATATAAGAGGCCTCTGATAGCCGCTTTGCGCGCGGCTCTGGTATCGGCTCGCCATCGCTAAACGGCCATCGCACGGGTAGGGGCGGCGGCTTACGAATGAAGGAATGACCGGGGCCGCGATGGAAGCGGCCCCGGTCTCGGTCAAGCGAAAGCCCAGGCGCGCCGCATCGTGGTCGCGAGGCCTTCGGCCAGGTCGTATTGCCGGAGGGTCGCCGACTCGATCTGGTTGCCTGCTTCATCGACAAGCGATTTCTGGAAGTTGGTTACGAGGCCCTCGGGCGGTGGCGATTGGCCCTCGCCAAGCGCGGGGCATTCGATGGTGCGAACCTCCCATTCCTTGGCCTTGCCGTCTTCAACATAGGTGCCGTGCATGGGCTTGCGGAAAAACAGTTTGAGCATGGTACAGACCTCCTATTACAGCCAAGGCGATACGAGCATTTCAGCGGCATCAACCCACGGATTGCCTGCCCCACCCACGCCATTTTGGACTTTGAGAATGCGGCGTGCGTCGCCTTCCAATTCTGGAGGTACGAGCACATGGGTACAGCGAACGCCCAGCTTCTTGCCGTTCTCGCCCCGCAAGCTTGCCATGGCGGCTCGCCCAGCTTCGAAATTGTCGGCGGTCAGCGGCCCATTGGAAGCACGGGCCAATTGCCATAGGCCGTATCCAGCGTTCGAGCGGCCACGCACACCATAGAGGAAGGCGTCCTCGCTGAAGACATGCTCGTCATCGTCCTTCATCTTGCGCGTAAGCGCGAACGGTATGCGTTCCTGATAGATGAAAGGCTTCACCTCTCGCGACAGGTCGAGCATATACCATGTCGGACGAAGAACGGGCTTTCCGTTGACGATCTCCGGTCCCTGATAGTTCGACACACTGATGCTGGAGCCATCGGCCTGTACTACGGGATGATCCGTGTCGAAAAAGAACTGGCCATCATAGCAGTTGGTGCGGGTGCCAGCGGCGACCAACTCGGCAATCAGTTCGTCCGGGTGTTCCGCCGTGCGGCGACCGAGTTCGGAAAAGAGCGGACCGTAGACGCCAATCTTATCGTCCTCGATGTCGGTACGGGCGACCTCTACGGTGGACTCGAATTTGCGGTTCTTGACGGTGTATCCATAGACCGAAAGGCCTTGGATGACGCGCGATCCGATCCACTCACGGATGTTGGGAAGCTGGCCCAGCCATGCATACGTCTCTTCGGAACCGGTCGAAGTCGTTTTCATGGCGATCTTGTCGTAGGTCGTCTCGACCTGTTTGAAGGCAACGTTAAACTTCGTGCTGAAGCCGGTGCCTAACGCGGCAAGATTTCCAGACGTAATGATCATGTGCGCTCTTCCCAATCCATTGATGGAGCGCACGCTTCTCTACCGCATGGATTAGACGGCTGCCGTCGTGCGCAGCGCTGCTCTGGGTGCGATCGGCCTGAGAAGAGGCAGGCCGCCAGAACAGCGCCGATCAACACTGGCAGGATCAAGGGATTTGCGATGCATGAAGCTGTTCATGGGAGACTCTATTCGAAGAGGCCCGGTTGCTGATCGTTCTTGTGCTCGCGAAGCAAGCGGAAGACCTGCCGTTCGGAATAACCTGTTTCGCGTGCAATCTGTGCGACTGTCAACGCCTGCGATCTCAATAAGATGACACGGGCGCGCCGCTCGACCTGTTTGGGAATGCAGATGGTTCCACCGCCCGCCCACTCCGCCAGTTTCAGCGCAGCGTCGTAGCCCATGGCTGCGGCGATGGGGTGATGCTCGCCCATCGTGATAGGAACGTAGAGGTTGATGCCGCCAAAATGACGGCTCAAATCCGCCGCTGCGGTGTCACCGACAACGGCGGCAATCTCATCTACCGTGTCCTGACCGGAAATCCTGCGACCTTTGCTCACTGCCTTACCCCGCATTCGATCTGGCTCTTTGGAAGACGGACGGGATGGGGCTCCGTGAACACCATCCGGCGTCCGATCGAGGGTGGCCGTTGCCTTAGGAATGTCGCCAGCGCTGGACGGTAGCGGAGCTGCATGGCGTTGCCCTCGCCAGGTGCATCACGATCTGCTACCCCCAGAATGCCAGTCGTGGCATGAACCGCCGGGCCCATAACCCGGAGCGTTTCGGGCGTGAGGCCACGGCTACGACTGGCACCCGCAACGGCCACCCCGACAGATATTGCCGGACCATCGACGTTCGAGGGGGCCGATAAGAGGGATTGAGAGGGGTTAAGAGCCACCATCACGCGTGTCCTGCGGGATGGGTAGCCGCCCGACCTTCGGAATGCGCCACAGCGCCGTCCCGCTCCATTTTCCATTCGTGGCGCAACTGGTCGGAGATAAATCGCTGAACGGCATCGGTGCTGGCATCAGACAGGCAGAGCAACGCCATTGCGCCCTGGACATAGGCCTGACTGGCCTCTCGCGTGTGGTTGCTGTCTTCGTCCAACCGGAAGTAGAGTTCGCGCATTAGCAGCATGGCAGCGTCAATCTTCGCACTGCTCTTTATATGGGCGGCTTCCGCCGCCTGGGCCGTCCAGCGTTCACCGTCGTCATCAATGACATGAACGCCAATTCCGAAAAAGTCAGATGCAATATTCCCTGCCGATCCCATGACTTAATCCTTAACAATAATGGTGAATATTTGAAGATAAATTGAATGACAGCATGCATGCACGACCGCGCGAAAGAAGCGTCAGAGCATGTCCATTGCCGATCTGACGGTTTCATGGGTGACGGCTCCGCCGTCAGACTCATCGAACACTTTATCGATGAAGTCGGAGAGGCGACGGAAGCTGCGCTGCGATTTGGCTCCGGCAAATGCTGCACCTATCGCCCGTACCGCACCGTCATCCGCTATTCCGCGCGACCGCGCGAACGCTTCAATATCTTGCCGATCGACATGTTCGTAAGTTAGACGCTCGCGATACAGCAGCCTGTCTTGCATGCCTTCATCAAGTATGCTGGTGCCACCGCTGCCCGCTTGAAGCGATAGTTCATTGTTACCTACGAATATCATTCCAATAGGAAACGTACCTGCGCAAAAGTAATGAGGTTCGTTCCAATCACGAAGCGCATCGATCGCACCGTTCGTGAGGCGTTGTGCTTCATCGAATACGATGGTCAGTTTGGGAAACAACTCTTCGTCATCGTCCCGCCGCAAGCCACCGCCTGCCTTCTCGATCTCGATGCCGATGTACCGCTGCACTTCGCTGGTGGCGTTGGTGACATAGCGCGTCGTCGCGCCCTGACGTTCACGAAGGGCCAGCAGCATGGATTGCAGCGCCTGCGGGCCAGTCACGCCCCTCTTGGTGATACGCGTGACCATGACATTGGCAGGGTTGGCAGCCTTGAAAGCGGCGATAGCCGTCGATTTCCCGATGCCGGGAGGGCCAACGAAGAATGAGGCGCGCCGCCTGTCATGGGTTCGCTGCATGCGAGGCACGATGTGCGTCAGTATGCGCGTGGCGATAGGTTCAACTGCGGGCACGGCGCTGCTCCCTCAAAAGGTTCTGGGTTTCTCGGTCTTCCCGCGCACGGCGGCGCGCGGCTTCGTCAGGCTCCGACTCACGGCGCCGCGCATCTTCGATCCTGGCTCCAGCAAAGCGGCTCGCCTCGCTGGACATGTCGAGGTCGATAAGCGGCGCTGGCGCGGCCCGCGTTGGCAGTTGCGCCACGTTGGCGGCGTGAACCTCGGTGGGTGCGATCGGCTGCAACTGGCGGCGGCGCTGGCGGGCCGCACGTTCGTTGTCTCGTTGAGCGCGGCCGGACGCAACTGCCCCCGCCAGTTCCATCGGCAAGTACGGCATATCGAGTTCCAGCACGGCCCAGCCGAAATCGGGGAGGTCCACCATCGGCAGCGCGTCGCGCTGGTATGGAAGCGCGATCGAGACGGTTTCGCCATTGGGCAGTTCGGGATGCCGATACAGCTTGCCGCCGATCGATACCGTCCCGCGATCCACCCGACGTGTTTCATGGCGAGCGAATGCCGCCTCCAGCGCCAGTGGATTAACGCGGACCGGACGCCAACCGGCCTCTACTTTCGCAGCGTACCAGTCGGCGGGGCTGCGGCCCTTGAAATAGCCCTTCTTGATAGGGTTCATTTCAAATAGTTCGATCCGCTCGTTTGCCTCCACGCAGAATTGTTCGAACGTGCCGTGATAAGGCTTAGGCGGCTTACCTACGTTCTGGGTCTTTTTGTCCATGCGGTCGCCACCAGCCCAGCCAAGCATTTGGGAGAAGACGAAGCGGTCCAGTGTAGCAAATTTGCTTTCGATAGGCTTCGATGCCCCAGAATAGGGCTTGGCACTGATGATCGTACGCGCGCCCGGTTCATTGATAAGTTCCAGTGCCGCCCTGATCTTGTCGAACATGGCAAACTCGGTGCCGTTGTCGCGGTATAGCTTTTGCGGGAAGCCCCATTCGGGATGCAACACCATCGCCTTGAAGGCTTCGATTACATGCTCCTGTCGGACGCCTTCACCGGGAGCCAGCAGGACGAAGTACCGGAAGACCCGATGCGTTCCCCAGTCCATGAACGCGATCATCTTCGGCCATGTCGTCGAGCCGTCCGCGCGCCGCACGATGCAATCCAGCGGCTTCACGTCCATCACGACAATTTCCATGGGTGCGAGGCCCGACGCATCGCGGCGGATACGCGGCTTCATATCGTCCCAGCGCTTGCGGTCGTTCTCCCGCACGTCGAGCAAGCGGGCGGATTGTGCCTCCATGATGCGACGTTGCGAGACGTAAAAGGCCGGTGCGGGCAGTTCGATACTGCGCAACCGCAAGTCGCGCTTGAATAGGGTCAGCGTGTCGCGACGCACCTGTTCCCATCCGGCGCGTTGTGCCGGGGAAGCCCATACGCGACGTATCAGCAGGTCGATTTCGTCGCTGATCGCCGCCAGTTCGTCAGTGGGCCGCTTCGACGCGATCCACGCCGCATCGAATTGCCGCGACACCCATACGCGTCGAACGCCAGCGTCAGACGGCAGCTTGCGGGCCAGGGCGTTGCTGTCACCGCCCGACTTCTCTAGCCGCTCTATCCAGCGGTAGATGGTGCGGGGCGGCTCGTTCCACTTTTTCGCTGCGCGAAGGACTTCCGCCTTGCGCTCCGGTGATCCGCGCTGCGCTTCGATCGCCTCTTGGATGACCCGATAGCGATAGTTGACGCGCTCTCCTTGGTTCGGCGCTGGACGATAGCCGCACCCGATCGCGGGCAGCGGCGCGTCATCACCCCAATAGGCTTCCTGTAGGTCCAGCGGCAGGCTCGACAGTTCGATTTCGTAGTGGATGCCGGCCTTGCCCACCCGGCCTTTCACAATTCGGCAGCGGAGAGAAACACCGCGCCATTCGAGGCCTCGTGATGCGCGGACGGCAGCCTTGTGTGCGGCCTGTCGCGACATGCCCGTGAGGTCGGCTAAATCCAACGTGCTGAGCCACATCGAAGCGCTTACTCCGCCTTCGAACGCAGCTTGATTTCGAACTCGACCAGCGCGCATTCTGGGACGCTTCCCCGCCGCCGCCACATTGCGATGGTCGATTGCGCCTTTCCAAGGAACACTGCGAGGCTTGTATCAGTCGGACAGCCAGAGCGAAGCTTCATAGCCCGAATGTCGGTAGCGGCCGTTTCAGCGCCCTGTGGTGCATCATCGGCAACAAGGGATTTGCACGTTGGGCATCTGGTCATCTAGGCATCTCCTGCAACGATGCTACGGGGATGACATGAAAAACAATGATATGCAATCATTGATGTTAGTTTTGTCACCGCCAGTCGGGGTGAGCGAACTGACAGCCTATCTTCGAAGCGCTGTCCGAGCGGTTGGAGCTCGTAGCGACGCCGACCTTGCAAAGGTTATGCAGGTGCCAACTTCGACCATCGCAAATTGGAAGCGACGCGGCATCGTCGCTGAAACCGGGCGAGAATGGTTCGGCTCGAACTTCATTCTCGAAGTAGCCGCCGCTTCCTCTATGCACCTGCCCAGCGTCGAGGTGGCAGCGGTTGAGGCGGTGCTACGGGTGGTCGTAGAAGAAGGCGGCAATCCGATGCGCGTCAGACATGACCCCACCTTCGCCACGGCAATTACCTTTGGCGGAATGCTGGCATGGTCCCAATTTGTTTTCGACGCACTGCGGCTTCACGGGGAAGTCGCTGGACAGGGCGACGCGACCGCAGTTAGCGCCGTGCGCAACGGCATCGCCCTGTTCGACAAAGCGAGCATTCTTCAGGGGTTCGCTAGAAGTTGACCATAAGGTTTACTAGGCATTGCATACCGGCGAAAAAATCGCAGAAATGCGCGCTTTGCGACTGGTAAACCTATCATCGTTAGAGATTGGCACTGATACCGTGGAAGTGGTGGATTTCCGGGGTTTTTGACAAATAACGTACCACAATAACAGACACGGCCAGTGCCAATCTCAAAAACTCCCTCCACCATGTTGCGCAAGACAAATACCACCAACCCCTTGTGTTGCCAAATTGCAACACCATCTGACCTGGAAAGCGACAGGAACCCCAGATGAACCTCGAAAAATTCACCGACCGCGCAAAAGGTTTTCTGCAAGCCGCGCAGACCGTGGCGATCCGCAACAACCATCAGCGGATCGCCCCCGAACACCTCCTCAAGGCGCTGATCGAGGACGATCAGGGCATGGCGTCCGGCCTGATCCAGGCGGCGGGCGGCGATGCCAAGCGCGTCGAGCGTGAGACCGATGCCGCGCTGGCAAAGATTCCCGCCGTCTCCGGCTCGGGTGCGCAGAGTTCGCCCGGCCTGGACAACGACTTGGTCCGCGTCCTCGATCAGGCCGAACAGGTTGCCCAGAAAGCAGGCGACAGTTTCGTCACCGTCGAGCGGATGCTGCTCGCACTGGCCCTCGCGTCCACCACGGCGGCGGGCAAGGCCTTGGCGGCGGGCGGCGTGAACCCCCAAAGCCTGAACGGCGCGATCGAGCAATTGCGCCAGGGCCGCACCGCCGACACGGCGGGGGCGGAGGACCGGTATGACGCGCTCAAGAAATTCGCCCGCGACCTGACCCAGGTGGCGCGCGACGGCAAGCTCGACCCCGTGATCGGCCGCGACGAGGAAATCCGCCGCACCATCCAGATCCTGGCGCGCCGGACCAAGAACAACCCCGCCCTGATCGGCGAACCCGGCGTCGGCAAGACCGCGATCGCCGAGGGCTTGGCGTTGCGCATCGCGAACGGCGACGTGCCCGACACGTTGAAGGACCGCAAGCTGATGGCACTCGACATGGGTGCCCTCATCGCAGGTGCCAAATATCGTGGCGAGTTCGAGGAGCGGCTGAAGGGCGTGCTCGACGAGGTGAAGGCCGCCGAGGGCGACATCATCCTGTTCATCGACGAGATGCACACGCTGATCGGGGCCGGCAAGGGCGACGGGGCGATGGACGCCTCGAACCTGCTCAAGCCCGCTCTGGCGCGCGGCGAGCTGCACTGTGTCGGCGCGACCACGCTCGACGAATATCGCAAGTACGTCGAGAAGGATCCCGCGCTCCAGCGGCGGTTCCAGCCGGTCTTCGTCGGCGAACCCACGGTCGAGGACACCATCTCGATCCTGCGCGGCCTGAAGGAGAAATACGAACTCCATCACGGCGTGCGCATCACCGACGGCGCGTTGGTGGCGGCGGCGACCTTGTCGAACCGCTACATCACCGACCGCTTCCTGCCCGATAAGGCGATCGACCTGATGGACGAGGCCGCCAGCCGCATCCGGATGGAGGTGGAGTCCAAGCCCGAGGAGATCGAGACGCTCGACCGCCGCATCCTGCGCCTGAAGATCGAGCGCGAGGGGCTGCGCCGCGAAAGCGACGCCGCCAGCATCGACCGGCTCGGCCATCTGGAGGAAGAACTCGCCAACCTCGAGGAACAGTCGCACGCGCTGACCCAGCGCTGGCAGGCCGAGAAGGACAAGATCGCGGGCGAGGCGAAGCTGAAGGAACAGCTGGACCAGGCGCGGATCGAGCTCGAGCAGGCGCAACGGGCGGGCGACCTCGCCAAGGCGGGCGAGCTTTCCTATGGCCGCATCCCGCAGCTGGAGAAGCAACTGGCCGAGGCGCAGTCCGCGACCGAGGGCGCGATGCTGCGCGAGGAAGTCACCGCCGACGATATTGCGGGCGTGGTCAGCCGCTGGACCGGGGTGCCGGTCGACCGGATGATGCAGGGCGAACGCGAAAAGCTGCTCCGCATGGAGGAGGTGATCGGTGCGCGCGTGATCGGCCAGGAGGATGCGGTCCGCGCCGTCTCCACCGCCGTCCGCCGCGCGCGCGCCGGGCTACAGGACCCCAACCGGCCGCTGGGCAGCTTCCTGTTCCTGGGGCCCACGGGCGTCGGCAAGACCGAACTGACCAAGGCGCTGGCCGAATTCCTGTTCGACGATCCCTCCGCGATGGTGCGCCTCGACATGAGCGAGTTCATGGAGAAGCACAGCGTCGCACGGCTGATCGGCGCCCCTCCCGGCTATGTCGGCTATGAGGAAGGCGGCGTGCTGACCGAGGCGGTGCGGCGGCGGCCCTATCAGGTCGTGCTGTTCGACGAGGTGGAGAAGGCGCATGGCGACGTGTTCAACGTGCTGCTCCAGGTGCTGGACGACGGTCGCCTGACCGATGGCCAGGGGCGGACGGTCGACTTCTCGAACACGCTGATCATCCTGACCTCCAACCTGGGCAGCCAATATCTGGCCAATGTCGAGGACGGGCAGAGCGTCGAGAGCGTCGAGCCACAGGTGATGGAGATCGTGCGCGGCCATTTCCGCCCCGAATTCCTCAACCGGCTGGACGAGATCATCCTGTTCCATCGGCTGGGCCAGAGCCATATGGGCCCGATCGTCGACATCCAGGTCGCCCGCGTCGCCAAGCTGCTGGCGGATCGCAAGATCAGCCTGCACCTGACCGATGCGGCGCGCGAATGGCTGGGCCGGGTGGGCTATGACCCGGTATACGGCGCGCGGCCCCTGCGCCGCGCGGTCCAACGGCATTTGCAGGACCCGCTCGCCGAGGCGATCCTGCGCGGGAATGTGAAGGACGGCGCAAACGTCACCGTCGACGAGGGCGACGGGAAACTAGCGCTGTCGGTCGGGTGACCAGATAAGCAATAGGGCCGGAACCTGGCGTTCCGACCCTATTGTCCCTTCTAAACTCGCGCTGGAACCGCTCCCTTTCGCAACCAGCCGGTAATCGCCTAACGACGATAGGCCAAGCGCGCGTGACATCTGACACGGGGTACATGTGTGGTACCCAGGCGTCCGCCGCCACCTTGCGGGAATATAACAGCAATAAGCCGCCCGATCCCAGCCGCTACATCGCGCGACTGCCATTCGGCATCGGCCATGAAAAAGGGGCGGCTCCCAAGGAAGCCGCCCCAGTCAGGGTTCGTAATGATCCCCAGGGTTAGAAGTTCACGCCGAACTGGATACGCGCCGAACGGCCGTCATTGTACGAAGTCGGCAGCGAATAGACAGGCTGCGGCGCCCCCGCCGAGGTCGTGCCCGTTTCCTGCACACGCAGCACAGGCCTCGAGTTAAAGACGTTGAACACCGACAACCGGACAAAGCCGTTGAAGGCATCGGTCGGCACTGCGATCGTCGCATCCAGATTGAGCAGCGCGAGCCAGTCCGACTTCAGCTGCGACCCACGGTTCACGACCTGCAACGTGCTGGGTCGGACACCACCCACCCGATTGAACGGATCGTTGATCACGGTGAAGCCGCTGGGATTACGAACGACCGAACCGTTGGCGACGTTACAATAGGCACCACTGGTCGTGTAGTAGAGGCCGGTGATACCTCCCGGCGCCGTCGCGTCAAAATCGGCGCTCGCCGGCGGACGGCCGTAGCAGCCGAACTTGCGCGGCGCACTGACCGAGCCGTTGAAGCTGAGCGTCAGCCAATCCGCGAACTTGTACGAGCCCCATGCCTTGAAATTGTGGCGGCGATCGTTGGGCAGATACCCGAAAGTGCCGTTGACCAGCACCGGAAGGTCGAAGGCCGTCGTCAGACCGGCGTCGGACTGCGCATTGTCCGATCGGACGCCGCCTTCGATGTTACCATAATTCTTCGAGTAGGTGTAGTTTGCGTTCAGCGACCACTTGCCGTCCCATTCCCGCTCGAACGTGAAGTTGACGCCACGATAGGTACGCTGTGCCTGCGGATATTGCAGCGAGGCCGCCGACAACGTCACGGTACGAGGGGTCGTTTCGCCCGGCAGCGGATCGCTCAGGGTTACCGCGACGTCGCGGCCCGGATTGATCAGCGCGAACTGATGGACGCCGTTCCAGATTGAACGGCAGTCCGCCGCCGCCTTGCCCTGCGAGACGCAATAGGGGACGATCGCCTGATCAAGCGCGGCATCCTCCAGCGAGTTGTTCAGCTTCGTCTGAATGAAGTTGAAGCCCACCTTGATCCGGTTGCCGAGCCGGCGTTCCACACCAAAGACGATCTCGTCGACCGATTGCGGCTTCAGGTTGGACGCAACCACCGAAGCCGTACTCGGCACGGTTCCGTCATTGCGCAGGGTGCACGCCGTCCCCGCAGGCGAATTGTTCGGACAGGCGGTAAAACCAGCCCCGGTCGTAATCGGCGCACCGAGGATCGGCGTATTGTCCGCCATCAACCCGCCGAACTGGTAGTAGGCGTCATAGTCGAGTTCGCCGCCGGCGAGTCGGACATTGGTGTTCACCAGGACGGGGATGAAATAGCGGCTATAGGATCCGAAGAACTTGGTGCGGCCATCGCCCAGCGGATCGATGCTGGCGCCCAGGCGCGGCGCCCACTGATTCTTGGCGAGGAAGAAGGTCTGACCGTCGCCATTCTTGTTCTCGAACCGGTCGTTGCGGATGCCGAGGTTCAGATTCAGGCGATCATTGAGCAGGTGCCAGTCATCCTGAACATAGAATGCCGTGTTGCGAGTCGAAAACTGACCGCCCGTGCGGAACACACGCCCCTTGATATAGCTCGTGCCGCCCGGCAGTCCGATGACTGGATCGATCGTCGTCGCCGCGCCCGAGGCGGTCAGCAACGTATATTGCGCGCCACCATTGGCAACGCTGATCGAATTTTCGTCCAGATCTTCCCGGTCGTAGCCGCCACGAATGTGGTGCGATCCCAGGAGTTCAAACCGAGCATCGGCATCCGCGCGATAGAAAGTGCGCTTGTCAAAGTTCAACGATGCGTTGCTCAGCGTATTGCCGATGCCGCTATTGGCCCCGTTCCGCTGGTCGGTCACCGACGGAAGATTGGGCAGGCTGGATTCGGTGGTATCCCGGTTCTTGTTCACACCATAGGCAGCCGACAGGGTCAGCCACTGCGTGAAGCTGCCCGTGTAGCGGAAGACGTAGTTTTCACCGCCCGACTGATAGATGTTGGTGGCAATATAACCACCCGGATTGTTGGTGTTCAGGTTATAGCGCAGGCCGCTCGCCAGCGTGTAGCGACTGGTGCCATAGACATTCTCGATCCGACGAGCGGTGGTGTTCCAATAGGTCGCCTCAAGCCGCTGGCCGTCGACGATGACGGCGTCGATCTTGCCACCCCAGAACGGGCTGGTGTTGCGATTCTGGCTATAGGAGGTGCCGACGATCTGCTGATTGAAGGTATTCAGATCGGCGAAATTGGCACACAGCGCCGGGTTGCTGGCGCAACCATTGGCACCCGTGCCGGTCGCCGATGCGACTCCGGTATAGCCCTGGCCGTAGCGAATATCGCGGGCGTTGTAGAGACCGTAGAAGAACAGGTGGTCCTTAATGATCGGACCCGAGAGCTGTGCAATGAACTCGTGGCGATCCGAATAATATGAATCATTATCCGCCGCGTAGGTGTTGCGCGTATTCGACCTGAGGCTGTTCGGCTGCCAGTTGAACAGCACGCCGCCATGCCACTCGTTCGAGCCGGACTTGGTGGTGGCATTGATCATGCCGCCGGTGAAGCGACCGAACTCTGCCGGGATACCGCCGATCTTGGTCTGGACCGTCTGATAGAATTCGAACGGGACACCCGCCGCACCGAGCCCGTTGCGGAACTGCGTGACGTTCAGACCATTGATATAATACACATTTTCCGAGATCGACGCACCGTTAATCGACGGGAGCGCGGCAAAACGATTGTCGCCACCGACGGCACCCGGCGCCAGCAGGACGACCGACGTCAGATCGCGGCTCACCGGAACGCGGGTCGCCAGGTCCGCCACGTCGACCGTCTGGCCGATGGTGTTGCTGCTGAAATCGACGACCTGCACGCGGCCTGCGGTCACGACGATGTCGCCGCCGGTCTCGGCGTTCACTGGCTGAAGATTGAACTGGTTCGCGGCGCGGCCTTGGATCAGGCGCACGGCCGGATCGGTGAAGCTGTCAAAGCCGTCCGCAGTGATCGTGAAGCTATAGGTGCCCTGAGGCAGTGCGGAAATTACATAGGAACCGTCAGGCTGGGTTGTCGCGCTGCGAGTGAAGCCCTGCGCCGCCGACGTCACCGTGACGGTCGCGCCGCCGATTGCCTTGCCGTCGGTGCCGATCACGCGGCCCGTAGCGTTCACCTGCGTATAGTCCTGCGCAACGGCCGGCGCAGCGAGGGCCACCATGGCCGCCCCGGCACCTAGCAGGGCAACGGCTTGGAGAGCCGCGCCATGACGCAGAAAAGTCTTCGAAAATAGCCCTTGCTTGGTCACTCTCATTCCCCCTCGAAAGACGCCTGAACGACGGCTTTTCGCCACCCTGAACGGGCGATGACCAACATATGTCAGGAAAATGACGCAACCACACAAAGGGTTTTCGACACTTTATACGTTTTTACGCGGGGAACGTGTGCAATTTGCAACACATGGGACTAAAGGCAAGACGTTTTGGAACAATATTGAGCAGATTTCCGTAATCATGCCAAAACTTTAAACAATTGCGTGTTGTAGTATTAGAGATATACTACAGCAGTACACCGTGTAACCAGCTGGTACTTGGCTTCTCTCTACGGACAGTTTCTTTGTGTCCGGCGTCGACCGAATCATGTCGGTCCTGATCCCTCGCTATCCATGAAAAAGGGGGCGACTCGTTGCCGAGTCGCCCCCTTCAGTTGGGTCCGCGAGCGGACCTGGGGTTAGAAGTTGAACTTGGCGCCGGCGCGGAACTGGCGGCCGAAGATGCCGTCGCCGCCCTGCACCGCGTTGTACAGATACGCGCCGTACGTGACCGGATCGATCGGAGGCAGGCGGTTGAAGACGTTCAGCACGTTCACGTAGAAAGTGAACTTATCGTTGACCTTGAACGACGCGTTCGCATCCGCGGTGATGTAGCTCTTCACACGGCAACCGAAATAGGCCGGGGCCTGGCCGCAATCCTTGTACGCGTCGCCTTGGTCCATGGCCGACAGGTCATAGCCCGAGGTGTAGTTGACCGTACCCGACAGTGCGAAGTTGCCGAAGTCGAACGTGTTGACCCAGTTGCCCTTCCATTCGAACGTGCCCGAACCGGCCGTCAGGTTGAAGTTGCCCAGCGTGTCGACATAGGTCTGGCGAACGCCGTCCACCGTCGTGCTCAGCTCCAGGATGAGGCTGGCGTTCAGGTTGGTGGTCCAACGGAACGACCCGAAGTCGTAGAAGCCGTTGACACCGAAATCGATGCCTTCCGACTTGATCGTCTGGGCATTGATCAGCTGCGACCGGACGAAGGCGATCTTCGGAGTGGCGGTCGGGTTGTTGACGTCGACCGCATCCGGGATGACCTCGAACCCGGGCAGCGCCGCGCCGCCCGCATAATAGTTGGCGATCGCGGGCGACAGATCGGGGGTGGTGATCGCCCCGGTCTTTCGAATGTTGAAGTAATCGACGGTCAGCGACAGGCCGCGCACCGGATCGACCTTGATGCCGGCGGTGAAGCTGCGCGACTTTTCAGGTTCGAGATTCTGTGACGCCAGCGTGGTCTGCCCGATCGAATAGCTGGTGATATAGGACGAGCAATATTGCGGAGTCGCCGCCGAGCAGATCTGATTGGCACCCGGATTGATGCTGTACTGGCGCAGGAACGCCGCCGGGATGCTGCTCAGCTGCTGGGTCACGTAACCCGTGGTGGGCAGCGCATTCGCCTCGCCGAACGAAGGGATGCGGAAACCACGCGAGTAGGTGCCGCGCAACGACACCTGGCGGATCGGCTTGAAGATCGCGCCGAACTTGGGCGAGAAGGCGCTCTGACCGCTCGAATAATGGTCATAGCGGCCCGAGGCGTTGAGCGTCAGCTGATCGACGACCGGCGCATTGACTTCGTAGAAGGCCGACGAAACGGTACGGTTGCCCTTGGTGCCGAAGGCGTTCAGGCGGAAGTAACGCTGGGTCGGGCCGTTCTCGTCCGAATTGGCGCTGGGCGCGTCGATCGCTTCGTAGAAGATCGAGCCGCCGACCGCCAGGCGCAGGTCGCCGCCCGGCAGCGTCATGATCGCCTTGCCCAAAGTGAACTGGGCCTGCAGCAGATCCGAGCTGTCGTTGGTGATGTTGGTCGGCGTCAGATAGTCCATCGTCGCCTGGCTGTTCAGGCCCGGATTGACGAAGTTGTAGCTGCCGTCCTTGATCACATCGAGCAGGTGCTGGATGTAGACATAGCCGTTCTGCTCCAGGCGCAGATCGGTGTGCATCGCCGTCGCGTCGAAGCGGTAATCGACATCGTCGAAGATCGTGCCGTTGATCCCGAAGGCAGCGCGATAGACGCGGCTGCGGGTCCGGGTCGATTCGAAGCTGTTCGGCAGCGTGCCGACCAGACGCGCAACCTGGCCCGCAGCGGCGAACGGATTGTTCGGGTTCAGCGTGCCGTTGGTCGCATTGCAGGCGCCGACGGTCGAACGCGGGCAGACATAGACCGGCAGCGCGAGGATCGCCGAGTTGGGATCGATCGCGGGCGTGGCGTTCTGCGACGTCGAATATTGCGGGAACAGGATACCGGCCGGGGCATTGGCGCGGATATAGCTGGGCACGCCGGTATAGCCGGTCGTCGCCTGCTGGAAGTTCACCTGCAGATAGGCTTCCGACGTGTCACCGATCTTGGCGGTGAAGCGCGCCGATCCGCCGACACGCTCGATGTCCGGGGTGATGTTGCCGTACAGACGCTGGGTGTCGACCTGGCAGACGGTGCCGGGGGCGGTGGCGTTGGCGGGCAGCGCCAGCTCGGCGGCCGTCGGGTTGTACGGATTGCCGGTCAGACAGCCCGCCGCCGGGTTCAGCAGCTGATAGCGGCCGAGCGCGGTGGTGTTGGTCGCATCCGCCGGACGAACGTAGAAGTTCGGCGTGTTGATCGCGAAGCCGTTGGTATACTGGCCATTCTGGTCCAGCCCGTTGGCGATGTTGTTCGGACCGCAGACCGTGGAGCCGGTGCGGTTGGAGCAGATGCCGCGCTCGTCGCTGCTGTTGAACGGTCCGGGCAGCTGACGCGCCCTCACGCCCTCGGAGCGATAGTAGAAGCCGCTGATATAGGCGTTGTAGCCCTGCTCATCGAGGTCGCCGGTGCCGGCGGTCAGCGACAGGCGCTGATTGGCATTATAGCCGCGCTCGGAGATACCGGCTTCGGCGCGGCCCATGATGCCCTTCACCGAACGCTTGGTGATGATGTTCACCACGCCCGCGATCGCGTCGGCGCCATAGCTCGACGATGCGCCGTCGCGCAGAACTTCGACACGGTCGACAATGTCGTCGGGGATGGTGTTCAGGTCGACGAAGTTGCGCGTGCCGTCGTCCGACAGCGGATAATAGGCGGCGCGCAGGCCGTCGAACAGGACCAGGGTCGAGTTGGTCGACAGGCCGCGCAGCGACACCGACGACGCACCCGTCGCGAACGCGCCATTGGCGGTGAACGAGTTGGTCAGGGCCGGGCCGTTGTTCGACGCCAGCGCCTGGATACCCGCCTGCACGGTGTTGATACCGCGCGCGTCCAGATTTTCGGTGGTGATGGTCGACACCGGCGACGGGCCGACATCCGCACCACGGATGATCGAGCCGGTGACGACGATATCGCCGGTCGAACCGGCATTGGCCTGTTCGGCACCCTGCGCGACCTGCGCGTTATTCTCGGCATTCTGGTTGGCGTCGGGCACGCTCTGCGCCCAAGCCGGCGAAACGAGCGCCATGGACAGCGGCGCGACCGTCGCAAGCAGGCCAAGCCTGCGCTGACCGATCCACGAATTGGTCATGTTCATTACCCCTTTTTCTCACTTCCCTCCGACCTTTTGGCCGGGAGGGGCTCCGTCGGCGTGAAACAAAAATCTTGTTCGCTAACGGAATGTTGCTTGATTGAGACGAAGCATGGCTTCTGTAAAGCCCGGAAAAAGGGGGAAATCGTCACAAGGCTGCGCCTGTCGCATAAATGACACAAGTACTGACCGATCTGAAATAGTCGTCACGAGCCTGTCAGGATGACAGAATGATGACGCGGACATGTCATGCAATCGATGGCAGCATTACTGACATATGTTATGCAATCGAATGAGGCGGTCGAGGATCGCCGCTGGCAACAGCGTGACACACCCCGAAGGCAATTCGCCTCCGAAGACGGACTTACATTACGCTCACTGCAAAAACGGGCGGCCGGCCCATACGGTCCGACCTGGCAATCCGTGTCGCGCCACGGTGAAGTGTGCCCGCTCGTATGACGGGGCGGTGAAGTCCGCTGCATCAACGGCCGCCAGACAGAATCTGCAGGAAAGCCGCGCGCGCGACCTATTCGGCCAAGGCGGCAAGCGCCTTCGCGCCCTCGATCTTTCCAAGTGCGACGAACAGATTTTGCAGCATCGCCCGCTCTTCGTCGGTCAAATGCGGATTCCAGGCGTCGAGAATCAGGACCGCACGCAGTTCCGCACTGTCATTCCACGCTTCATGCTCGATCGTGTCGTCGAAGGCGAAAGCCTGCCCTTCGACCCAGGAGCGCGTCTCGCCACCGACTCGAAAGCCGCATTCGTCGGGTACGATCAGCGGCAGATGGACGATCGCGCGAACGTTGCTGACCCCGGTATGCGCGGGCAGGCGGGTGCCGGGTTTGAGCACCGAGAAGAAGGCGGTCGGCCCCTTGCCCGGAATATGCGCCAGCGGCAGTCGGTCGAGCAGTGCCATGGTCTGGGGACAGGCCGCCGCCATTGCCTCGTCACGCACCCCGTAACGCCACAGATAGCGCGCGCTCCACGCTTCCGAATGATCGAGCGCAGTCCATTTATTCTCCGGGGTTCCGGCCTCCATCGTGACATAGGGCGTAAAACCGCTGTCGGGGAGCGCGAGAAGCGCCTCAAGCTCGGCACGGATCGCCGGCGTGGCGGCCTCTAGATCGGCGAACCAGGGGAAATGAACGCGTTCGAAGAATTCGTCGGCGGGCAGGAAGGGAAAATGCACGCCGTGACAAGCATTGTGATAAATGGCGCGGCGTCCCAGCAGCGCATCGACGCAGCGATCGAAGCGTCGGCGTCGATCGTTGGGAATATCGCCCCATTGTGGCGTCAGGACCGCGTCGAGCCGATCCCCCAGCGCCTGCGCCCGCGCCGTGACACGTGCCTGCGCATGGGCCAGCAATTGCTCCAACCCCGGCGAACGCTCGGGTAGCGATTGCAGCACCGTCGCGACGCCATGCCAGCGGAACTGGGCTTGCGATTCCTCGCCCGCCCGGTCGTGCCATTCGGCCATGCGCACATTGGCCATGACGTGCCGCTGATCCCGGTGAAGCACTTGCATGAGGGCGTCGCGTTCGCCCGCCACATCGCCCTGATCGCGCCGCGCGGTGGCCAGGTTCATCCAAAGCGGCGGTGCATCGGCATCGCCCGCGATGGCACGCTCGAACCACGTCGCGGCTTTGGCGGGATCGCTCGCCAACAGGCTCATGCCCATCGCGTTGCAGAGAATGGGATGGTCGGCGTCCTGCGCCAGCGCCTGATCCAGCAACCGGCGCGAACCCAGCACATTCCCCGCTGCCTGAGCGGCTTGGGCCTGTTGAAGCAACGACATGGCGGGCGCGGAAAGCGGCTGGGTCATGTCACGCGTTATGCGGTCGGAACCGGCGCGGTTACAAGCATCGTCCGCCCGGACCGGCAATTTCGCCAACGCGCTGGCGAATCGTCCCCACGCGCTAGAACAGTCGAGATTTAGCGACCTGCCATGGCGCACAATCCAAAAACCAGCATCGTCACCGTATAGACAAAGGCGGTGCGGCGTAGGCTGACCGAATAGCCTGGCGCCAGAAACGCCCAAACTCCCAATAGCGGAATGGTCAGCATGACGAGGAGCAGCCAAACCGGCATACGTCTCGGCTGTCGCGGTGGTTCACAAGCCGGCAGCCCAAAAGCCACCTCGCCAGGCTGCGTCATCATCACACGACCTCAATAAAAAAGGGCGGCCCTTGCGGACCGCCCTTTCCCATAAGCGACATCAGTCGCCAACATCCGACTTAGAAGTGGATGCGGCCGCCGATGCGGAAGCCACGACCCACCGCGTCATAGGTCGACGGATAGGTGTTGCCGCTGTTGTACGAGGTCGAACCGGCATTCGAACCGACGATCGGCGGCTGCTTGTCCAGCAGGTTGGTCACCAGGATCGTGAATTCGAAATTCTCGGCCGCGCGGATACGCGTGCCCAGGTCGAGATAGTTATAGGCCTTGATCCGGTTGAAGTTCCAGTTCTGGCCCGCGATCGACGTGTTGCCGGTGATGACGCCCGAGAAGAGCGGGGTCAGGCCCGGCTCGTAACGGACCGTATCGATATGACGCCACAGCAGCGACAGGTCGACATCACCAAAGGTCAGCGTGGTGCGCTGGTTCCAGGCGAACTTCGGCTGGATGGTCAGGCAGTTGGCGCTGTAATAGCCGACGCATTCACGCGCGACCGAGTTCGGCGAGGCCTGGAAGGTGTTGCTGTTCGTCCAGGTGCCCTGGAAGTTCAGGTTCAACTTCGCAAAGCCCAGGTCGCGGCGATAGTCGACGCCCAGATCGATACCGTCGGTCGCGATACGGCCCAGGTTGGTCAAAGGCTGCGGCAGACCCGCCACCGTCGCCGACGAACCGCTCAGGCGGCCCGTGGTGGTGCTGCGACGGATGCTGGTGCAGGCCGTCGAAGTCGCCGAAGCGGCGGTGATGTTGCCGAAGCAAGCGGCCAGAATGTCCGCCGGGGTCGCTTCGGTGATCGCTTGGTTGATCTTGATGTTGAAGTAATCGACGCTGATGGTCAGCCCTTCGACCAGCGTACGCGGGGTCAGGATCGCGCCGACGGTGAAGGTGTCGGCAACTTCCGGACGAATGTTCGGGTTACCGCCGCCGGTCGCGTTGGGCTGGCCCGAAGCCGGGTTCTGGATCGAGCCGATCACCGCCGCCGGAGCGCCCTGCGCCAAGCAGATCGCCGCCAGATTGGCGTTGCTGGACGGAGCCGTACCGGCGCACGGATCGACGGTCAGGTTGACCAGATAGGTCGAGACCGGCGCGAACAGTTCGCTGATGTTGGGCGCACGAACCGCACGCTGATAGTTGCCGCGCAGCTTGAAGTCGGCAATCGGTTCCCAGCTGCCGCCGGCCTTCCAGGTGGTGGCATTGAAGCTGGGGTTACCGGTGGCGTCGATCTTGTAGCGCGACTGGCGGATACCGCCTTCGACGGTCAGGCTGCGGAAGAACGGCTTGTCCTCGACCAGCGGGGCGATGACCTCACCGAAGAACTCGGTGACGTTGAAGCCGCCATTGACCGGCAGGACCGGGCCGCCCGCACCGCCCAGTTCGCCGGGAACCAGGGCATAAGCGTCTGGAATGCGCTGAGCGCCGTAATCGCGATATTCCGCACCGGCCGCGAAGCTGATCGGGGTGGAGGCTGCGGGCGACGCGAAGCCGAAGTCGCCGTTCAGCAGCGCATGGACCTGCGACAGCTGGGTCTTGGTGGTGATCGTGCTCTGACCGTTCAGGAACGCGGCCTGTTCCGGCGAGATGCTGCCCGCCTGACCGAAGAGGTTCAACGGCACGCAGCCATTGGTGGTGACGGTGCAGGTCGTGGTGTTCGTCGCGTTCAGCGCCTGCTGCACGCGTGACTTCAGCACGTAACCCGACTGGGTCTGGGTGTTCTGGCTTTCGCCATAGGACCCGTACACGTCGAGGCTCATCGACTTGGTCAGGTTCAGGCGGACACCGGCGGTATAGTCGAACAGCGTCGTTTCATACTCGCTGATGCGCGGCCCGAGCTCGACGGTGCGGCGATACACTTCCGGCAACGGAATGGCGGTGCTGCTGTTGCAGGTGGCGCCCAGTGCGATCCCGGCGGCCGAGCAGAGCTGGTCGCGAATGCCGGCGGGCAGATACGGGTTGTTGCCCGGAATGGTCAGCGCTTCGCCGAAGATGCCCGACGGTGCGATGATGGTCGACACCCGGTTCTTCGAGAACAGGCCGCGCGTATAGACGGTGACGGTATCCGACACGTCGTAATGCGCCGAGCCGTACATGTTGTAACGCTTAAACGGCGTGAAGAAGATGTTGTACGGGCTGAAATTGAAGTCCTGATACGGCGTGACCAGCAGGTTGCTGCCGGGATTGACCTGCAACAGGCCCGACTGACCCGCGATGGCGAGCGAGGTAGGAACCGAAGTCGGCGAACCGCCGGCGGCGCGGCCGGTGGTCGAGCTGATCGTGCTCGACGAATAGGGGCGATCGCCCTGATAGATGGGGTCCGCTTCCTGATAGCCGACGCTGAAGACAGCGTTGCCGCGACCGTCGTCGAAATTCGCACCGATGGTCAGGTCAGCACGGAAATAATTGCCGTCGCCGCGCTGCGAAATCTGCTGGCTGGCCGAGGCATCGACGCCCGAAAAGTCCGAACGGGTCACGAAGTTGACGACACCCGACACCGCGTCCGCACCGTAGGAGGTCGACGCACCGCCGGTCAGCACATCCATACGCTCGAGCAGGGCGAGCGGGATGTTGTTGAGGTCGGTCTGACCGCCCAGACCCGCGGTCGCGATGCGCTTGCCGTCGATCAGCACGAGGTTGCGGTTCGAACCCAGGTTGCGCAGGTTGACGAACGACGCACCGCCATTGCCGTTGTTCACGGCGGTGCCGATGCTGGGCACCGCGCCGGGCAGCTGACGCAGCACTTCCTCGGCGGTGTTGGTCTGACGCAGGGTCAGTTCCTCGCGACCGACCACGGCGACCGGGCTGGACGACACGAGGTTCGGGTTGCGGATCAGCGTGCCGGTGACGACGATGTCGCCCTGGCTGGACTCGGCGGTAACGGGCGTGCCGTCGCTGTTCGTCTGTTCGACGGCCTGATCCTGCGCAATGACCTGCGCCTGACCGGGCGCGGCGACGAAGCCTGCACCCATCAGCAACGTGGACGCCAGCAGGCGCACGCGAGCATTTGTTTTCATATGCTTAACCCCTTTTGTCGGCCTTATGACCTGACGTTTTCGACCCGAATATATCCGAGTGCTGCCATTTTATTACAAAGGTGTCGGCGATGGTTGCAAACGCAAACCCATCTATTTCATGACGTTGAATTCAGGTTTGTCGTCGCTGTGACATTACCGTCACATAACGCGCATCATAATTTCATCGCGGCCGTCGAAATTGAATAAAGGATACCAAGGCATATGAAATGGCTTCTTTTTCTAGCGTCTTGCATACCCGCGGTCGCGGCGGCGCAGCAAATCGGTGATCGCGGCAAGGCGGTCGACGAGTTGACCGCATGTCGCGACGTTCGCGGCGACGCAGCGCGATTACGCTGTTACGATCGGGCCGCGGAGGCCCTGGCGGGGGCGCGGGCATCGGGTGACTTGCTGGTGCTCGATCGAAAGACCGTTGTGGCGCGCAAGCAACAGCGATTCGGACTGGCGACCCCAACCGGTGAGATGTTCGGCGGCGGCGAGGCCGACAAGGCGACCGAAGTCCGCCAGCTCGACAGCCAGATCGTCGCGATCGCGCCCGCCAAGGCCTATGGCCGCTTCGACTTGCAATTGGCCAATGGATCGGTCTGGCAGACCCTGGAGGCTTTTTCCTTTCCGCCCAAGACGGGAGCCAAGGTAACGGTGAAGGAAGCCTCGTTCGGCGGGTATCGCCTATCGGTGTCGGGCGAGCGGTCCGTCCTTGCCAAGCGTATCCGGTAACCGCGCGGCGCGCATTCTCACGGCATCGGCCCTGTTACCAGCAACGGGTCGAGCTTTCGTCCCTTCCATTGCAGGCTCCAGTGCAGATGCGGTCCGGTGGCGCGCCCGGTGGCGCCCACCGCGCCGATGACCTGCCCCTGCCGCACATGATCGCCGATGCCGACGTCGATACGCGACAGGTGCAGAAAGGCGCTGTTGAGTCCCTGGCCGTGGTCGAGCATCAGCAAATGCCCCTCCAGCGTGAAGGGCTGCCGGGCGGCCAGGATCACCACGCCATCGGCGGGCGCGCGGACGATCGTGCCGGTCGGCACGGCGATGTCGGTGCCGGAATGATAGCTGCCCGGTTCGCCGCGATAGATTCGCTGCGCGCCGAACAGGCCGGAGATACGCCCGGTCACCGGCCATTGCAGCGTCTGGCGCCAGCCTTCTGCATCGGTCGTCTGCGCACGGGCGGCACGGATCTGTTCGAGCTCGGCGGGGCGCAGCCGCTGGAACTCGGGATCGGGCACGGGATATTTGGGCAGCCTGTCCAGCCGCTCGATCCGCCAGGCGCGCGGCGCGATGGTCAGCGTCTGGCGCAGGTCCGCGCCGGTGATCCGCGACGTGATGCGCAGGTCGGCGGTCGGCTTCGCATCGCGGTCGAAGCCGATCAGGAACGTACCATCCGCATCCGGCACGATCGGTTCGCCGTCCAGCGCGACCGTCGACGACGTGTCGGCAAGCCGTGCGCGGACGAGGCCGCCCTGGCTGAGTTGCCCCGTCCAGCGAATCGGCGTCAACGGCGTGGGCGAAGGGGATACAACCTGTCGAGCCGGCGGCGGCGCGTCCTGGCGCAACGGGGTCTGCGGCGGCGCGGCGTCGGACGGCGTGATGCAGGCAGACAACACCAGCAGGCCGAGCGCCAGCCCCCCGCCCCGTGCCGTCATTCCGGGCTCAGCACCTTGGCGGTCGCCTCCGCATCGGCATAGGCTTCCTGCCGGGCCGCGCTCCAATATTTCAGGTCTTCCAGCGGGATGCGCCGACCCGTGACCGCGCAGACGACATGGTCGCCGGGCGACAGGACGCGAAAGCCGTTGGCCATATAGTGAAGCCGTGCGGGGCGATCGGTGTTGGACATCAGCATTGGGGCACTTTCAAGAGCGTCAGAGGAGCGTCGGCTGATCCGGCTTGGCCTGTTTGGGCTGGGGCTGGTCGGCCTTGGGCTCCCGCTTGGGCTTGTCATAGTTTTTGGGCGCGGGCCGCTCAACCCCGGCCCGCTCGCCCGCCTGATCCACCGCGACATCGACCGTTCCGTCGCGGAAACGCAGCGTCAGCGTGTCCGCCGCCCGCGCCGCCTCGGCCGATGACAGCGTCTCGCCGCCGGGCCGCGCGGTGATCCGGGCATAGCCGCGCTCCAGGATCCGGTCGGGATTGAGCGACTGGACCAGCCGCCAGGTCGAGGCCAGCCAATCGCGACCACGCTCGACCTGACGCTCCAGGATCGCCGGGCGGAGCGCCGCCCCCGCGCGGTCGAGCCCGCCACGCGCCAGCGTAACCCGCCGCTCCAGCCCGCGATCGAGCCGTGCGCCCGCTTCGTCGGCGCGTTGGCGCTGGGGGCCCAGCAACTGGTCGCGCTTGGGCAATAGCCGCGCCATGGCGTCCAGCCGCTCGCGCCCGCGCTCGACATAGCGGCGCGCACAGCGTTCGGTGCGCTGGCGGTGGCTGGCGATGGTCAGGCGCAGATCGGCGAGCACCGGTACCGCGATCTCCGCCGCCGCAGTGGGGGTCGGCGCGCGCAGGTCGGCGGCATAGTCGCAGAGCGTCGTATCGGTCTCATGCCCCACCGCCGAGATGATCGGAATCGCGCAGTCGGCGACCGCGCGAACGACGATTTCCTCGTTGAACGACCATAGATCCTCGATCGAGCCGCCGCCGCGCGCGACGATCACCAGGTCGGGGCGCGGCACCGGGCCGCCGGGCGCGATCGCGTCGAAGCCTCGGATCGCGGCGGCAACCTCCTCCGCCGAGCCCGCGCCCTGCACCTTGACCGGCCAGACGATGACATGGGTGGGACAGCGATCCTCCAGCCGGTGGAGGATGTCGCGGATCACCGCGCCGGTCGGCGAGGTGACGACGCCGATCACCGGCGGCATGAAGGGCAGCGGCTTTTTCCGCTCGCGCGCGAACAGCCCCTCGCCCGCCAGCTTGGCCTTCAGCTTTTCGAGCAGCGCCATCAGCGCACCCGCGCCCGCCAATTCCATCCGCTCGACGACGATCTGGTATTTGGACCGGCCGGGGAAGGTGGTCAGGCGGCCGGTGGCGATCACCTCCACCCCGTCCTGCGGCTGGAAGGGCAGCGTGTTGGCCGCGCCCTTCCACATCACCGCGTCGATGACCGCATTCTCGTCCTTCAGGCTCATATAGACATGGCCCGAGGTGGCGCGCTTATACCCCGAAATCTCGCCGCGCAGGCGGACATGGCCGAATTCGCCCTCCACCATCCGCTTCAGCTTGAGGCTGAGTTCGCCGACGGATAGCGCGAGCGCGTTGTCGCCGGCGATCTCCTCGGCTACCAGCCTCGAACTTTCGTCATAGGGATAAGGATCGGGCATGAACGTCCTGCTGCTGGGATCGGGGGGCCGCGAACATGCGCTGGCATGGAAGCTGGCCCAGTCGCACGGGTTAGATACGCTCTACGCCGCGCCCGGCAACCCCGGTATCGCCGCACATGCGATCTGCGTCGGTTTGAACGCGACCGATCACGCCGCCGTCGTGGCGTTCGTGAAGGAGCACGCCATCGGCCTGGTCGTGGTCGGGCCCGAGGCGCCGCTGGTCGACGGGCTGGCCGATTCGCTGCGCGCCGAGGGCGTGCCGGTGTTCGGCCCGAGCAAGGCCGCCGCGCAGCTGGAGGGCTCCAAGGGCTTTACCAAGGATCTGTGCCGCCGCGCCGACATCCCGACCGCAGGCTATGTCCGCGTCTCGACCCTCGCCGACGGGCAGGCCGCGCTGGCCACGACCTTCGGCCTGCCCGTCGTCATCAAGGCCGATGGACTGGCGGCGGGCAAGGGCGTGATCGTCGCCTTCACCCGCGCCGAGGCCGATGCCGCGCTCGCCGATCTGTTCTCCGTCCCCGGCGCCGAAGTCGTGATCGAGGAATTCCTGGCGGGAGAGGAGGCCAGCCTCTTCATCCTGACCGATGGCGAGGCGCTGCTTCCCTTCGGCTCGGCGCAGGATCACAAGCGCGTCGGCGACGGCGATACCGGCCCCAATACCGGCGGCATGGGCGCCTATAGCCCCGCGCGCGTCCTGACCCCCGAGCTGGAGCGCCAGGCGATCGACCGGATCGTCCGCCCCACTGTGGATACGCTGCGCGCCGAAGGGACGCCCTTTTCGGGCGTGCTCTATGCCGGGCTGATGCTGACCGAGCAGGGGCCCAAGCTGATCGAATATAATGCCCGCTTCGGCGACCCCGAATGCCAGGTGCTGATGCTACGCTTCCAGGGCGATCTGCTGGCGGTGATGCTGGCGGTGGCCAAGGGGCGGCTGGCCGAGCTGCCCGCGCCCGCCTTCTCGGACGATCCCGCGCTGACCGTGGTGATGGCGGCTTCGGGCTATCCCGGCACGCCCAGCGCGGGCGGGAGCATCGATGCGATCGATGCCGCCGAGGCGACCGGCGCGGTCGTGTTCCAGGCAGGCACCCGGATGGACGGCGAGCAGTTGGTCGCCAGCGGCGGCCGCGTGCTGGCGGTCACCGCCAGCGCCGCCACCGTGGGCGAGGCGCAGGCCGCCGCCTATCGCGCGGTCGACGCGATCCGCTTCCCCGACGGCTTCTGCCGCCGCGACATCGGCTGGCGCGAGGTCGCGCGGGAGGCCGATGCGCAGGGAACCGAGGCCTGAGCCTAACGATTGGGCTCGCGATCGGGGCGATGGGACAATAGGGTAAGGCGATGAACGAGACTTCTGCGACGGCGCAAAGCCTGATCCCCGATGGCGTGGCGACCATCACCACCATCCATTTCGCCCTGATCGCGCTCGTCGCGCTGGCGGCGATCGCGGTGATCATCATCGGCATGCGTTTGAAGCGCCGCCGCACTCATGCCGCACGCCAGGTGCAGGAAAACGCCCAGGATGCGGGCATGACCGTCCGCGCCCCCGATACCGCGCCGTTGAACGAAGCCTCGCTGACCCAGCCCAAGCCGGTGCCGACGCCTGCGCCCGACCCGGCTCCCACCCCCGCACCCGTCCCGCCGCCGGTCATGCCCGCCCCGACGGCGCCGGAAGAGCCGGTGGCCGCCCCGGAGCCGCTGAGCGACGAACCGGTCGCCGCCGCCGCGCCGCTGTCCGCCAGCCCGGCGGCGGAGGCGGCCCCCACCGCCGCCCCGCTCGACCGCCCCGAGGATCAGCCGATCACGCTGCTCAAGGGGCTGGGTCCCAAGCTGACCCAGAAGCTGGCCGAGCATGGCATCGCCACGGTCGGCGACATGGCCTCGCTCAGCGAGGCGCAGGCGCAGGCGCTGGATGCGCAACTGGGGCCGTTTTCGGGCCGCATGGGACGTGATCGCTGGCTGGAGCAGGCGCGCTTGCTGGCGGCCGGCGACCGGGCGGGGTTCGAGGCAGTGTTCGGCAGACTCTGACGGAACGGCGAAGCGCCTTTGACGGTTCAGCGGCGATGACCCCCCTGTCCCCCGCATCGACCGCCTTGATCCTGATCGACTTGCAGGACGGTATTCTTCCCTATGCCAAGGGACCGCGATCGGGCGACGAGGTGGTGCGGACCGCCAAGACGCTCGCCGACCGGTTCCGCGCGGCGGGCGCGCCGGTGGTGCTGGTCCATGTCGGCTTCACCCCCGACACCTTGCCCAGCCAGAATGTCGACCGCCCCGGCTTGCCCTCCGAAGGATCTCCCCCGGAATTCAGCAAACTGGTCGCCGGTCTGCGCCAGCCGGGCGACATTGTCGTGCTCAAACATCATTGGGGGGCATTCACCGGCACCGACCTGGACCTGCATCTCCGCCGGCGCGGCATCCGGACGGTGGTGATCGCGGGAATTTCCACCAATATGGGCGTCGAGTCGACGGCGCGCTCGGCCTGGGAATTGTCCTATGACGTGGTCATCGCCGAGGACGCCTGTGCGTCGCGCTCGGCGGAAATGCACGAATTTGCGGTCGCGAACATCCTGCCCATGATTTCGCGGGTGGTGGCGTCGGAGGCAATCGAACTGCAACGCTGACCCTGAGGCGGTCGATCCGACTATGCCTATGGCTTCGCGCGGGCCATGGCGATCATCCGATATGCCTGGGCCCATCGAGCGAGATGGTCAGGGTGTCGATGTCTTCCCCTCCGTAGCGGGCGCCTCGTCATAGGACTGGCGTTGTTGCTCCTGCTCCGTCAGCGGAGGCACGCGCAGCGCCCGCCGCATGGCGTCGGACGCCAGAGTGCGGTCATAGGGTTCCTGCGTCGCCTTGCCGCCACGCGGGACCCGATACTGCGTTCCCAACACCTGTGACTGGCCGATCGACTGGAGATACCGGTCGAGCGTGGCGGAGGCGATCCACACCGCCTGCGGCTTGCCCCGCGCCACGGCGATCATGGCGAGCAGATGCGCCTTCAGATGGTCGTTCGGCCCATCGCCATGCTGGAAGAGAAAGGCGGCGTGATAGAAATCATCTCCGCTCTGCAACGCCCCTGAATCGAGCAGTTGCTGCGTCCTCGCCCTGCGCTTCTTGTCGGCGGCACTCACCACGGTCCAGTCGATCGAGGGGGACATACGATCCTTCTGATCCGCTTCAAAGATCGCAGTCATCTCGGCATTGGTCGGGCGCGAGGTGACGATCGGATAGGCGCGAGCGGCGTCCCACCGCCCCAATGTCGACCTATTGGCCGACGCCCGCGCCAGATGCAGCGGATCGGTTTGGAACAGAGCATAGGAGGCGGTCAGCGTTCCGTCCGTCTCGCAATGGACGCGAAACACGTCCGGCTCGCTATTCGGTTCGGGATCGTCGAAGGTCAGTTCCAAATCTTCGCCCATCGGTCGGACCGATCGTGCAATGCGCCGGACGATGGGCCCGCGCACCTTGGTAATATATTCCCCATCCGATTCGAAATGTTGCGGCCGCTCCCAGCTCGCCCCCAGTCCTCTTGCCGAGGAATGGATACCGAACTGGAACAGTGTCGTTCCCCCCGACTGAAACATCCAGTCTCCATCGGCACAGGGCACGGCAGCAACGGAGGTAGCGGCGAGCAATAATGGCAGCAGAATCGGCATGGCGCAGCGTGACACCATTGCCGATAACCGACAACCGGTAAGACAATTATCGGCTCTCAAACTATTTGGCGATGTTGCACGCAGCGACGACTAGCGATAGCCTGCTACGATGAGGTTATGGTCGCTTACTATCGCCATGGTGGCCCTTACGTTCGCCGAAACGGGTATGGCGACCGGACAAAAGCCCAAGTATCTCGCTATTACCGCGACTTACACACCACCCGACACTTGCCTCGTCCATATCGAGGGAGAGTCCTTCATCCTGCCGAAGGACAGCGCGACCATGACGGCGAAGCTGCAAGATCTGCGCAAACGCTGGGCGACGGCCTCGATCGTCGGTGGCCCCGCCCTTCCCTATCGCTGCATTGGGGGAGCCATCTATTTCGCCCAGAGGGCGGGGTTCGAGCGGATCGGCTTTACCGGAGAGGCGCACCGGGCCGGGAGCGGAGCCGCCCCTAAGCCTCGCTGACCAGCAGCTTGTCGATCCGCCGCCCGTCGAGATCGACCACTTCGAAGCGCCAGCCCTGCTCGACGAAACTCTCGCCCTCGCCGGGAAGATGGCGGAATACGGCGAGCGCCAACCCGGCCACGGTCGCATAATCGCGGTCGTCGGGCAGGTCGATGCCCAGCCGGTCGGCCAGCGCATCCGCCGCCATCGTCCCCGCGACCAGCAGCGATCCGTCGTCACGCTCGACCACCGAGGGCGCATCGCCCGGATCGGCGTCGGAGGCGAATTCGCCCGCGATCGCCGCCAGCAGATCGGACGGGGTCACGATCCCTTCGAAATGGCCGTACTCGTCATGGATCAGCGCCATCGGCACCTCGGCCTGGCGCAGCGCCAGCAGCACGTCCATCGCGTCGATCCGGTCGATGACGACGGGCGCCTTGCGCATCAACTGCTTCAGGTCGAGCCGCTCGCCCCGGAACAGCGCCATGGCGATGTCGCGCGCCTGAACCACGCCGACCACCGCGTCGATCGATCCTTCGCCCACCGGCAGGCGGGTGCGCGGGCTTTCCAGCAGCTTAGCGCGGATCGCCTCGTCATCCAGGGTGCAGTCGAGCCAGTCGATCTCGGTACGCGGCGTCATCACTTCGCGCACCGGCCGGTCGGCCAGCCGCACCACGCCCGAGATGATCGAGCGCTCATGCTCCTCAATGACGCCGGACTTGGACGCCTCGGCGACGATCAGGTGCAGTTCCTCGGCCGTCACCTGATCCTCATTGTCGCGATTCAGGCCGAGCAGCTTGAAGATCACCCCGCTGGTCGAATCGAGGATCCAGACGATCGGCGCGGTTCCCACCGCCAGCCAGCGCATCGGAACCGCGACAAAGGCCGCGATCGGCTCGGGCTTGCGCAGTGCGAACTGCTTGGGGACCAGCTCGCCCAGGATCAGCGAGGCATAGGTGGTGAGGCCGATGACCAGCGCGAAGCCCAGCGTCGCGGCGGTGGCGGCGGGCACGCCCCAGGCCTGCAGCCGCGCCGCCGTGGGCGTGCCCAGGCTCGCCCCGGAATAGGCGCCTGCGATGATCCCGGTCAGGGTGATCCCGATCTGAACCGTCGACAGGAACTTGCCCGGATCGGCGGCCAGGGTGAGCGCGGCCTGCGCACCCTTGCGCCCGCTTCGCGCCATCGCCTCCAGCCGGGCACGCCGGGCGGATACGATCGCCAGCTCGCTCATCGCGAACGCCCCGTTCAACGCGACGAGCGCGAGGATGATGAGGACGTCGATCCACGGAAAGGGGGGCAGCGTTGCCATCGTTGTGAGGTGCTCATAGCGGGCCGGACAGGGCTTCGACAACTCCTGTCGTCATGTTCCGTTCAGTTCACCTGCGGAACAAGGCAGTCCGACGCGGCGTTCCGGGGGTCGAGACGCCGTCCAAAACTAACAAGGATCATGTTTATGCGACTGCCCGCCAAGTTTCTGACTGCCGCCGCGCTGTCCGCCCTCGTCGCCACCTCGGCCTGCACCACCGATCCCGAAACCGGTCAACAGCGTCTCTCCAAGGCCGCGATCGGCGGCATCGGCGGCGCGGTGGGCGGTTATCTGCTGGGCGATCTGGTCGGCGGTCGGCGCGACCGGACCGAGAAGATCCTGGGCGCTGGCATCGGCGGCCTCGCCGGGGCGGGGATCGGCGCGTATATGGACAAGCAGGAACGCGACCTGCGCGCCCGCACCGCGGGCACCGATGTGCAGGTGGTTCGCCAGGGCGACGACCTGCTGCTGAACCTGCCCTCGGGCATCACCTTCGCCTATAACTCGTCGACGGTGCAGCCGCAGTTCCGCCAGACGTTGGACCAGGTGGCCGACATCCTGTCGCAATATAAGCAGACCTATATCGACGTGTACGGCCATACCGATTCGACCGGCAGCGATGCCTATAACCAGCGCCTGTCCGAACAGCGCGCGGTGTCGGTGGCGGACTATCTCGCCTCGCGCGGGGTACAGCCCGCCCGAATCGGCACGCGCGGCTTCGGCAAGTCGCAGCCGATCGCCTCGAACGACACCGAGGAAGGCCGCGCCGCCAACCGCCGCGTCGAGATCAAGATCGTTCCGATCCGCGAGGGCGACCTGCGCTGATGATGAGGCGCTCGGACGCCGCGTGAAGAGGGGCTCGGACGGAATGCCGTCCGGGCCCTTTTCATTGGGCGGCCGCATGTCATGCCCTCGTCATGCCGATGTCACTCGCGATCTGATTTGTCAGTCATGATCGGAAAGAGAGGGCGAACCGGTATGGCGGCGCGCGAAAAGGTCGGAGGATGGCTTGCCGCCCGCTGGGCTCCGGCGTTGTTGACCGGGGTTTTCGTGTTTGTGGCGCTGACGATCCTCGATCGCTGGAATATCGCACCTCACCAGCTCTGGCGCGCGGCGGTGGTCGGCGGAGCCAGTGGTTTCCTCGCAACGAGCCTTATCCGCCGGTTCGCGGCCCATTCACCCCAGAAGTGATGTGCCCCTACCGTCGCGCCGCGAAGAAATCGCGCAGCAGGGCCGCCGCCTCCCCTTCCCCGATGCCGGTATAGATTTCGGGCCGGTGATGGCATGTCGGTTGGGCGAAGAAACAGGGGCCATGCTCGACGGCCCCGCCCTTGGGGTCGCTGGCACCGTAATAGAGGCGGGCGATTCGCGCATGGGCGATCGCCCCCGCGCACATGGCGCAAGGCTCCAGCGTGACCCAGAGGTCGCAATCTTCCAGCCGGTCGCGCCCGAGCGACGCGGCGGCGGCGCGGATTGCCTGGATTTCGGCATGGGCGGTGGGGTCGTGCAGACGGCGCGGTGCATTGGCGGCGACCGCCACGATCTCGCCGTTCCGGACCACCACCGCGCCCACCGGCACCTCGCCCGCCGCCGCCGCCCGGACAGCGGCATCGAGCGCGGCGCGCATCGGGGCGGGAAGCGGGAACATCGCTCCTCCCTGCCCCGCGCTGCCGAGCGGGACAAGGGGCAGACGATACGCGACTCGCGGCTTCTTACTGAGCGTTGTCGGCGGGCTTTTCGACCGAGACGGTCGGCACCTCGACCGTCTTCTGGGTCGTACCGACCGACACCTTGGGCCCTTCGGCGCGGAAGGCCGGGGCCTGGACAACGGCGGGGCGGGTCTGGTCGATGCTGATCCAGCCCATGGCCATGGCACCTGCGGCCAGCAATAGGACGATGCCGATAAGGACGAGAAAGGCGCGCATGGCTCTGGCTCCAACAGGTTCGTGGCCGTAACAACGCGCCTGCCGACAGGGCGGTTGCACGACGATGTGGTGGGCCGCGATGGGGAATCGGTTGACGTACCTGTCGGGACGGGGTATCGGCGCGGCCTTTCCGGGCACTGCCTGAAACCAGGATAACGATCATGTCGCGCATTTGCGAGCTGACCGGCAAGGGCCGGCAGGTGGGCAACAATGTTTCCCACGCCAACAACAAGACCAAGCGGACGTTCCTGCCGAACCTGCAGAACGTGACGCTGATTTCCGATTCGCTGGAGAAGAGCGTGCGTCTGCGCGTCTCGACCCACGGCCTGCGTTCGGTTGAGCATAATGGCGGCCTGGACAACTGGCTGGTCAAGACCTCCGACGATCAGCTGTCGCTGCGCGTGCGTCGCCTGAAGCGCGACGTCGTCAAGAAGCTGGCCGCCGCCAAGACCGAAGCCGCCGCCGCGTAATTCGCGACAGGCCGGTTGACGGGTTGAAGCCCGCCGCTCTTCGGAGCGGCGGGTTTTCGTCGTTGAGCTTAAGATGTGGGTCGGGTATAGTCTTTGGCTTCGACACCGGGCATCGAAGTTTATCCTGAGCGACTGGCTTGTCGTCCACTGAACGGCCCCCGGACGAAACCCCAAGCCCCAGCGAATCACCGCTCTGCGGGCCGCCGATCCAGTTGGAATTTCAATAGATAGGTCCGCTCCAACGGAAACTGGTTGTCATCTGACACCAGCCACAGGATCGTTGCCTCGGCTTCATGGGTCACCGCCACCCCCTCGAAATTGTCGTGGATCAGCGGCGCGTCGAGTTCCGCAAGCAGGCGCCCCCGCGCCACCCGCCCTGGCGCGACCTCGGCGGCGGGTACGTACATGATGCGATTCGAAAAGCGGAATGGCAGGCGGAATTGCCGCTCGACCACGATCAGCGCGCCATCGGGCAGCGCGGCCACGTCCGCGACATCGTGATTCGGCGAGACCATATAGGCGAAACGCCGGGGCCGGTGGCGCAGCGGATCGCCCGCGAAGATCAACCCTTGGCGACTCCACCGGCGCGTCTCCGCGCTGCCCCGCCAGCGCGGGCGGTCGATCCTCGCTTCTTCCGAGATGGTGACGAATCGCCCATCGGGCATCCGCGCAAGCGATTCGGGACCGCCATTGCCGGGCCAGTCCGCCATGGCGGGTGGCGCGACATAGCCCTCCGCACGGGCGAAGTCGGGGGCGTAGCGCCAGATCTGGTTAAAATTCTCGAACCCCACCCACAGCGTGCCCGTGGTCCGATCGACCGCCAGCGACTCGCTGTCCCGATCGGATTTCAGCCATCCGTTCGCAGGCCCCGAGGGAAGATTGTCGAAGCGCAGGCCATGCGGCTTCCAATCGGCCCCCATGGTGAAACGCGCGACATTGCCCCCATCGCTGAGCAGCATGAAATGCTCGCCAGAGACGGTCAGCGACGAGAACCCGCCAAAGGCCGGGGATCGCCCGGTCAATTCGACCCCGCCCAGATAGGTCAGCGCACCCAGCCGACGCCGCGACGGATCATGCGGGTCCAGCGCGACCCGATACGCATCCATCTGCGGTGCGCCTTCATAAAGGGGCAGGCGATCACGCCCCGCCCATCCCGGCACCAGGGCCAGAATCAACAGGCAGGACAGGAGGATGCGCATGACGCCTCATACGCGCTGCGGCGCAGCACGACAGCCTTATTCGTTTTCGACGCGGCCCCGTCACCCGACGGGCGGATAGCTGAACGGCGGATAACCGCGGCATTCAGGAAGCGCTCAATCCGAATCGATCATTACGGCTTCAACGACGACGGACGGGACCGTCGATCGATGACGTTTCGGGAGTGAGACCATGATGAAGACCCTGACCCTGGCCGCGACCACGCTGGCGATGATCGGCGGCGCCGTCCTGCCCGCCACCGCGGCGGATGCGCACCGCTATCGTCGGGCCTATCATGCCGATCGCTATGATCGCGGCTATCGCGACGGCGCGGCGGCGGAATATCGTAGCCAGAAGTGCCGCCGTTCGGGCACGACGGGCACCATCGTGGGCGCCGTCGCGGGCGGCCTGCTGGGCCGGACCATCGACACGCAGGGCGACCGTACGCTGGGCACGCTGATCGGCGGCGGCGCGGGGGCGCTGGCGGGCCGGGCGATCGAGCGGTCGGGCCGTCCGGGCTATTGCGGTTAAACGAATAGGGCGAGCGGGCCCATTGGCCCACCCGCCCTTGCTCTCCTCGCGTAGCGTATCGAGGACGGAACGCCGATCTCCCTGACCGGGGAGGTCGGCGTTCTTGCATTCCTCAATACATATGCTGACCGCCATTGATGGACAGGGTCGAGCCGGTGACGAAGCCCGCCTCGTCCGAGCACAGGAAGGCCACGCCGCGCGCGATCTCATGCGCCTGGCCCAGGCGGCCGACCGGAATCTTGGCGACGATCTTTTCCAGCACGTCGGCAGGAACGGCGGCGACCATGTCGGTGTCGATATAGCCCGGCGCGATCGCGTTGACGGTGACGCCGAACCGCGCCCCTTCCTGCGCCAGTGCCTTGGTGAAGCCATGGATGCCCGACTTGGCGGCGGCATAGTTGACCTGACCATATTGGCCTGCCTGGCCGTTGATCGAACCGATATTGACGATACGGCCCCATTTGCGCTCGCGCATGCCGGGGAAGACCGCCTTGGCCATGTTGAAGCAGCCACCCAAATTGGTGTCCATGACCTCCTTCCACATCTGGTAGGTCATCTTGAGCAGCGTGCCGTCGCGGGTGATGCCCGCATTGTTGACCACGATGTCGACCGGGCCCAGTTCCTCGGCCACCTGCGCGACGCCGGCCTGCACCGCGTCATGGTCCGCGACGTCCCATTTATAGGCCTTGATGCCGGTCCGTTCGGAGAATTCGCGGGCGCGTTCGTCATTGCCCGCATAATTGGCGGCGACGGTGACCCCCGCCTCCTTCAAGGCCAGGCTGATCGCCTCGCCAATACCGCGCGTACCACCCGTCACAATCGCGACCCGTGCCATCAAACCTCTCCCAATTGTCGATTGTGGCTTAAAAGGGGCACACGCCATCCGCAATGGCAAAGCCGGGACGAAACCTAATATAACGCTACGGCAACCAGCCTTGCAGTTCGCGTTCGATCAATCCGCGCAGCATCGTCACGCCGATCTCGCTATCGTTGAGGCACGGCAGATAGGCGAAGTGGGTGCCGCCCGCGCCCTCGAAACTTTCGCGCCCGCGAATCGCCAGTTCCTCGAGCGTCTCGATGCAATCCGCCGAAAAGCCCGGAGCCAAAATGGCCACCTTGCGAATCCCGCGCCCGGGCAAGGCCTCCAGCGTCACATCGGTCGCGGGTTCGAGCCATTTGGCGCGGCCGAAGCGCGACTGGAAGGCGACCAGCAACTCTCTGCCGCCCAGCGTGTCCTTCATCGCCTCGGCCAGCAGGCGCGCGGTCTTGCGGCAATGGCAATGATAGGGGTCGCCCAGTTCCAGCGTCCGTTGCGGCATGCCGTGGAAGCTGGCGACGATCGCCTCGGGCTCGAAATCCAGAACGGCAAGCTGCGCCTCCAACTGGGTCTTCAGCGCATTGATATAGAGAGGATCGTCATAATAAGGCGGCAGGGTGCGAATCGCCGGTTGCCAGCGCATCGTCGCCAGATGCGCGAACGCCTTGTCATTGGCGGTCGCGGTCGTCGCCGCGCAATATTGCGGGTAAAGCGGGGCGAGCAATATACGCTCGCACCCGGCATCCTTCATCGCCTGGACCCGCTCGGCGATGGCGGGGCGGCCATAGCGCATCGCCCAGTCGACCAGCACGCCGGGCCCAAACATATCCTTCACCGCCTCTGCCTGCGCCCGCGTGATCGCGGCTAGGGGCGAGCCGTCGTCGCGCCACACCAGAGAATAGGCATGGGCCGATTTCTTGGGCCGCGTGTTCAGGATGATGCCGCGCAGGATCGGCTGCCACAGCAGGGCCGGGATCTCGATCACCCGGCGATCCGACAGGAACTCGCCCAGATACCGCTTCACCGCCCGGGGTTCCGGCGCGTCGGGCGTGCCGAGGTTCATCAGGAGCACGCCGATCTTGGCGCGCGGGACGGGGGGATGGTCGGGGGGCAGCATCAGGCGGACAACTCCATGGGCAGGCTTCGTATCCTTGGGCTTCCGGGCAGGGTCGCCAGCGCATTGGCGATGGCGGGGGCAACCGGGGGCACGGCCAGTTCGCCGACACCGCCGGACGCGTCGTCGGAGGCGATCAATTCGACCGTGATGTCGGGCGTGTCGGCCAGACGCGGCAACCGGAGCCCCCCCAGCCGCGCGGGCTCCGCCAGCCCCTTGGCAAATCCTATATCCGTGCCGAACAGATGGGCGAGGCCGAAGATCAGCCCGCCCTCCACCTGCTGGCGCACGATATCGGGGTTGACCACCCGCCCGCAATCGAGCGCGGCGACCAGCCGGTCGACCACCGGCCGGCCGTCCTCACCCCGATGCGCCTCGGCCAGCACCGCGATATAGCTGCCGCGAAAGGCGTGTACCGCCACCCCCTGGCCGCTGCCCGCACCGCCGCCTTCCCAGCCACCCAGCGAAGCGGCGGTGGACAGGCACCGGGCGAGCCGGGGTTCGTCGCCCAGCATCCTGATCCGCCACGCCAGCGGATCGACCCCGGCGTGTCCCGCCAGTTCGTCGATGAAGGATTCGCTGGCAAACACATTGGCGACATGCGCCCCGCCCCGCACATGGCCGGTCGGAATCGGCAGGTCTGCGTCGTGATGATGCACCGCCAGCGCGGGAATCGCATAAGGCGGCACCGCGCCGCCCATGGCATAGGCATCCCCCCTGCCCTGCCCCCGCATCCCCCAGCGCGCCGGTCCGCCTGGCATGACCCGGTGCGCCAGTTCCGGCCCGGTCGACGGCGTCGCGATCCGGCTTCGCCAGCCGACAATCCCCCCCTTGGCGACCCGCGCGGTCAGCCTGGCCAGAGCGGGCGCGCGAAACGCGTCACGACGCAGGTCATCGGCGCGCGACCATTGCAGATTGACCGGACGCTTCAGCTTCGCGACGATCGTCGCCGCCTGTATCGCCGCATCCGATTCCAGCGCGACGCCGAACGAGCCGCCGATCGGCATGGGGTGGACGATCACCCGATCCGGGTCCAGCCCCACCGCGTCCGCCGCCAGCGCGCGGACCTGTGCCGGAACCTGGGTGGGCACCCACAGCTCCAGCGCGTCGTCGCGCCATGCCGCCACCGCCGCGCGCGGCTCGATCGCGGCATGGACGCCGACACCGATCCGATAGCGTGCCTCGACCAGTCCTCCGCCTTCCAGGGCATCGGCGACATCGCCGCGCGTCATGACCGTTCGCCCATCCGATCCCAACGCCTTGTCGAGTGCCTGCGCAATCCCCGCGCTGCTCGGCACCGGCCCGTCGGTCACCGCCCGCGGGGCCGCCGCATCCAATCCCCGTTGGGCGATCCACCAGCTCGCGGCCGCGACCGCCACCCAGTCGCCGCCCTCGATCACGTCGACCACGCCGGTGACCTTCATCGCGGCATCCCGCTTCAGCCGGATGGCTCGGGTCCGCCCCAGCGGCGCATGGCGGATCGCGACATGCACCATGTCGGGCAAGCGGATGTCGGCGGTGAAATTGGCGGACCCGTCGATCTTGGCGGGCGAATCGAGCCGGGGAAGGTCGCTCCCCGCCAGTCGCCCCGCGCCGCCGCTCCCCAGCGGCAAGGGCGCGGGCACCGTCTCCCCCGCCGCCGCCTCGGCCAGTTCGGCGAAGCGCAGCCGCTTGCCGTCATGGATGATGAAGCCCTCCTTGGCCTCGCACGCGGTCCAGTCCACGCCCCAACGACGCGCGGCGGCCTGCGCCATCAGCGCGCGGGCAGTCGCGGCGGCGGCGCGGGCGGGAGCCTCGAACATGCGGATCGAACTCGACCCACCGGTCAGCATCACCATGTCGCGCCGCAGCCATTCGGCGCGCATCGCCCCGGACAGTCGATCGAAGGCGCCCTCGAACAGCGAATCGACGCCGACCGGATTGGCGTAGAGCGGATTGATCGGGGCGGGTTCCACCGCGACCGTCCGCCAGTCCGCACCCAATTCGTCGGCGACGATCTGGGCCAGCGTGGTCGTGATGCCCTGCCCATGTTCGGCCTGCGGCACCGCGACGGTGACGATGCCGTCACGCCCGATCTTCAGCCAGGCGCCAAAGGCCTGCTCGCCCGGATTGACGGTCAGATTGGGTGCATAGGCGCGCGGCCACAGGCTCCAGGCGACGAGCAACCCGACGCCTGCGCCGCCGCCGATGAGTATGTTGCGCCTGTTCACATCCATCGGGTCGAGCCTTAACGCGCAAGGGCAGTCAGGCAAGCCGGGGGTTTCGCTGTCTGATAGCGAAGGGACCGATCGTTCGCGCCAAAGCCCAAAGGTTTTTTCCGTGCGAACCAAAAATTGCCGCGAATTGGCGTGATTTGCTGACCATCACGGCGTGGCCTTCGACGTCGCCCAGGCTGAACGGAGGTTGGGATGGAGATTACCTCCGTTCGCGCTGGATTTGCGCTGGGCCAAGTCGAAGCGCACATTCCGTCCCCAACCCATGGTCTTGGTGTTGTCGCGCGACCCTTCTATGGAAGCGGGTCAGAGATAAGGGAAACGCGCTTGATCCTGCCCATGCTCGCGGCCGCCACCGGCCATATCCGGTTCGAGGATCTGGGGTTGCACCCGGATGTCTTCTCGATCGGCTTCTTCACGCTGCGCTGGTACAGCCTGGCCTATATCACCGGCATCCTGTTCGGCTGGTGGTATCTGGGCAAGATGCTCGACCGGCCGGGTGCGCCCATGTCGCGCGCGCATGCCGACGACCTCGTCTTCTATGCCACGCTGGGCATCATCCTGGGCGGGCGGTTCGGCTATGTGATCTTCTATGCGCCGGAGATGTTCCTGCACCCCTTGCGCATCGTTCGGCTGTGGGATGGGGGCATGAGTTTCCATGGCGGCGCGGTGGGTACCGGGGTCGGCGTCATCCTGTTCGCGCGCAAGCACAAGCTCAACTGGCTGCGCATCCTCGACTATCTGGTCTGCGCCGCGCCGGTCGGACTGTTCCTGGGGCGCCTCGCCAATTTCGTGAACGGCGAATTATGGGGCAAGCCGTCGGACGTGCCCTGGGCGATCATCTTCCCGCGCACCGTGCCCTTCGGCCTGCCCGACCCGGCGCGCCACCCGAGCCAGCTTTACGAAGCGGGGCTGGAGGGACTGGTGCTGTTCGCGGTGATGAGCTTCGCCTTCTGGCGGACCCAGTCGCGCTACGATCCGGGCAAGCTGTCGGGCCTGTTCCTGCTGGGTTACGGCATCGCGCGCTTCATCGTGGAGTTCTTCCGCGAACCCGACCAGCAGCTCCGCGCCTTTGCGCAGGTGACCGGGCTGCACATGGGCCAGTGGCTATGCGTGCCGATGATCCTGGGCGGCCTGTATCTGATGAACAGCGCCAAGGGCCGCCGTGTCCGGGTCGAGCCGATCGCGGGGGCCGACAGCGTCGCCTGACGGTCTTGCGGTCCCCGGGTTCGGGGGGCAGAGCGGGGGCATGACGAACCCGTTGATCCCCCCCGCCGGTCACCAGCCCGCGCCAGAGGATGCATTGCCCGAACGGCTCGCCCGCGCCATTGCGCTGGCCGGGCCGATCCCGGTGGCGCAGTTCATGGCCGCCGCCAATGCGCATTATTACGGCACCCGCGATCCCCTGGGCGCGGGTGGCGACTTCACCACCAGCCCCGAGATCAGCCAGATGTTCGGCGAACTGATCGGTCTGTGGTGCGCCGATCTGTGGGACCGGGCGGGACGGCCCGCGATTCACTGGGTCGAACTGGGGCCGGGGCGCGGCACGCTGGCAGCGGATGCCCGGCGGGCCATGGCGAAGGCGGGGCTGACGCCGCCCATCCATTTCGTCGAGACCAGCGCCACCTTGCGCGCGGCGCAGGGCCAGCGGGTGGAGGACGCCCGGTGGCACGACAGCGTCGAGACGCTGCCCACCGATCGCCCGCTCATCGTCGTCGCCAACGAGTTCTTCGATGCGCTGCCGATCCGGCAACTGGTACGGCGCGGCGATGGCTGGCACGAGCGGCTGGTCGCGGCGCAGGACCTGCTGTTCCTGCCGATCGCGGGGCCACCCGTGCCTGCCGAGGTCATTCCCGAACCGTTGCGCGAGGCGGAGGCCGGCTCGGTCATCGAGGTTTCCCCCGCCAGCGTCGCGGTGATGCGGACTCTTGCCGCCCGGATCGCCGCGCAGGGCGGCGCTGCGCTGATCGTCGATTATGGCTATGAAGGCCCCGCCATCGCCGACACGTTGCAGGCGGTCCGGGGCCATGCCTATGCCAACCCCTTCGACCGGCCCGGCGAGCAGGATCTGAGCGCGCATGTGGACTTCACGACGCTCGCTGCCGCCGCGCAGTCCGTCGGTCTCTCCGCGTTCGGCCCGGTGACGCAGCGCGATCTGCTCGGCGCGCTCGGCATCGACCAGCGGACTGCCAGCCTGGCTCGTGCGCATCCGGACCGTGCCGATGCGTTGCTCGCCGATCGCAACAGGCTGATGCAGGACATGGGTACGCTGTTCCGCGCGCTGGCGGTGACGCGCCCCGACTGGCCCGTCCCGGCGGGGTATGGCGAATGATCGTCTATCGCGACGCCGCGCCCGGCGATGGCGAGATGCTGGCCGTGATGGCCCGCGCCGCCTTCGCTGAGACCTTTGGGCATCTCTACCCGCCCGCCGATCTGAACGCCTTTCTCGACGAGGCTTTCGGGCCGGAGGGTTTGCCGAGCCAGATCGGCGACCCCGATTTCACCATCCGGCTGGCGGTCGAGGGGGATGCGATCATCGGCTTTGCCAAGATCGGCCCCGTGGGCTTTCCCGGCGAATGGCCGGCCGATGCGGTCGAACTCTATCAGTTGTACGTCGCGTCGAGCCATTTGGGGGCGGGCGTCGGCCCTGCGCTGATGGACTGGACGATCACGACCGCGCGGCAATGCGGGGCGAGCGCACTGATCCTGTCGGTCTATGTCGACAACCACCGGGCCAAGGCCTTTTATGCGCGCTACGGCTTTGTCGATATCGGCCGCTATGATTTCCCGGTGGGAGACACCATCGATGAGGACCGGATCATGAGATTGTCGCTATGAGCGTCGAAGCGCTGAACACCCCGCTGCTAAACGCGGTGCCCCACGCATTTCTCGGACGGCGCGGCGGTGTGTCGGGGGGCATCCATGGCGGTCTGAACGTCGGTCTGGGATCCGAGGACGACGCGGACGCCGTCGCGGAAAACCGCCGCCGCGCGCGCGATGCGGTGCTGCCCGGTGGCCGCCTCATCACCTGCTATCAGATTCATTCGGCGGAAGCGGTGACGGTGCTGACCGCACCGGAGGACGATATCCGCCCGCATGGCGATGCGCTGGTGACCGATCGTCCGGGGCTGCTGCTCGGCATTCTGACCGCCGACTGTGCGCCGGTGCTGTTCGCCGACGCCCAGGCCGGGGTGATCGGCGCGGCGCATGCCGGATGGAAGGGGGCGTTCGGCGGCATCACCGATGCCACCCTGATCGCGATGGAAGCGCTCGGGGCGCAGCGCGACCGTATCGCGGCCGCCATCGGGCCGTGCATCGCGCGCGCCAGCTATGAGGTCGATACCGCCTTTCTGCGCCGCTTCGTCGAACAGGCGCCCGAGAATGAACGCTTCTTCGCCGATGGCACGCGGGCGGATCATTACCAGTTCGACCTCGAAGCCTATGTCGCCCACCGCCTCGCCGCCGCCGGGGTCGCACGCGTCGCCGCGCTGGGCGAGGACACCTATGCGCAGGAGGACCGATTCTTCAGCTTCCGCCGCGCCACCCATCGCGGCGAGCCCTCTTATGGTCGCCAGATTTCGCTGATCGGGCTGGCTTGAGCCTCGCCAAAGCCGTTTGCCACGCTATCCTTGGGGCATAGCCGCCGACAGAGCGGCCCTCTTGTCCCAAGGAGACCATCATGCCGACCGAATCCGATCTGACCGGCGTTCCGCCCCAGGGTCAGGCCCCGGCCGACCGCGCGAGCGATGCGACCAGCATCGGCGATCGCAAGCTGAAGCCATCGACGCTGATGATGGGTCATGGCTATGACCCAGTTCTGTCCGAAGGGTCGCTCAAGCCGCCGATCTTCCTGACCTCGACCTTCGTCTTCCCCAATGCGGCGGCGGGGAAGCGCCATTTCGAGGGCGTGACCGGCAAGCGTCCCGGCGGTGCCGATGGCCTGGTCTATTCGCGCTTCAACGGTCCGAACCAGGAGATTCTGGAGGATCGCCTCGCCATCTGGGACGAGGCGGAGGATGCGCTGACCTTCTCCAGCGGCATGGCGGCGATCGCGACCCTGTTCCTGTCGATGGTCCAGCCGGGCGACGTGATCGTCCATTCGGGCCCACTCTATGCCGCGACCGAGACGCTGATCGGCCGCATCCTGGGCCGGTTCGGGGTCAAGTGGCTCGACTTTCCCGCCGGGGCCACCCGCGAGGAAATCGACGGCGTGCTCGAAAAGGCCGCCGCGATCGGCCGGGTCGCGCTGATCTATCTGGAAAGCCCCGCCAATCCGACCAATGCGCTGGTCGATATCGAAGCAGTCTCGGCCGCGCGCGACGCGGCCTTCGCCGATGCCCCCGAAAAGCCCCCGATCGCGATCGACAACACGTTTCTCGGCCCGCTCTGGCAGCGTCCGCTCAAGCACGGGGCCGATCTCGTCGTCTATTCGCTGACCAAATATGCCGGCGGCCATTCCGATCTGGTCGCGGGCGGCGTGCTGGGGTCCAAGGCGCACATCGCCACCATCCGTTCGATGCGCAACACCATCGGCACCATCTGCGACCCCAATACCGCGTGGATGCTGCTTCGCTCGCTGGAGACGCTGGAATTGCGGATGAGCCGCGCGGGCGAGAATGCGGCCAAGGTCTGCGCTTACTTACGCGATCACCCCAAGGTCGAGCGGGTCGGCTATCTGGGCTTTCTGGAGGGCACGCCGGGCCTGGAGCGGCAGGCGGACATCTATCGCCGCCACTGCACCGGCGGCGGATCGACCTTCTCGCTCTACCTCAAGGGCGGCGAGGCCGAATCCTTTCGCTTCCTGGACGCGCTTCGCATCGCCAAGCTGGCGGTCAGCCTGGGCGGGACCGAAACGCTGGCCAGCCACCCGGCGGCGATGACCCATCTTTCCGTGCCCGACGAGCGCAAGGCGGCGCTGGGGATCACCGACAATCTGGTCCGCATCTCGATCGGGGTCGAGGATGCCGACGACCTGATCGCCGATTGCGAACAGGCGCTGGCGGCGATCTGACCGATGCGAGGGGGCGCGCTTCGGCCCGCCCCCTTATTCGGCCGCGGCGAGCGCGGTATAGAGCCGCGCGGTCAACCGCCCCAGCGTCGCGCGGAACAGACCGGCGTCGCCTAGCGCGCGCGACAGCAGGATCGCACCCTGGATGCCGCTGACCACATCCTGCGCCAGCACCGTGGCATGCCCCTCCGCCACGCCGCCGCGCACCAGCACCCCCTGCAACGCGGCGATCCAGCGTTGGAAATAGCCCGTAATCGGCGCGGCAAAGGGCTCACGCGTCGCACCCAGTCCCCAGGCCCCGATCAGGCAGGCGCGCTGCCCCGATTCGAAATAGCGATCCACCGCGACCATCATCGCATCGATTCCCGCGCGCGGCTCCGCCGCCTGCGCGAGCGGGGTGAAGATCGACTTCTCGAACCAGCGCGCGATATCGTCCAGCACGGCGGCGGCCATCTCGCGCTTTCCGCCGGGGAAGAAGTGATACAGGCTGCCCCGCCCCAGTCCCGTCGCGGTCCCGATCAGCGACAGGCTGGCCCCGGCATAGCCATATTCGCGAAATACCTCTGCCAGCCCCGGCAGCGCGTCCGCCCGCTCGGCGATCATCCGGGCCATGGCTACAGCCCCAGCTCGGTCAGCGACGGGTGTCCCTCAGGACGGGCCCCCAGCGGCCAGCGGAACAGGCGATCGGCCTCGCCGATGGGCAGGTCGTTGATCGAGGCGATCCGGCGCCGCATCCGGCCGTCCTCGGCAAAGTCCCAATTCTCATTGCCATAGGATCGAAACCACTGCCCATCCTCATCATGCCATTCATAGGCGAAGCGGACCGCGATCCGCGCCCCCTCTTGCGCCCATAATTCCTTGATGAGGCGATATTCCTGCTCCCGCGTCCATTTGCGGCGAAGAAAGGCGACGATCGCATCATGTCCGGTGATGAATTCGGCGCGGTTCCGCCACTGGCAGTCGGGCGTATAGGCCTGCACCACGCGCGCGGGGTCACGACTGTTCCAGGCATCTTCGGCCGCGCGGACCTTTTGCACGGCGGTGTCGGGCGTGAATGGTGGCAGCGGGGGACGAATATCCCTGACCCCTGGTCGTGTCCGTCAACGTGGTGTAATTTGAGGTGTGGCACCGGGCCGCATCGGTTAGGCGGCCTTGGGTGTAATTTGTAGCGGCGTCACCTCCTCGATCTGTGGTGTGGCGAGAGCGACCATGCCCT